>JRHI01000286.1_pt1 | contig 57168 bp, 45 predicted proteins | sample 215371 | NCBI WGS metagenome assembly JRHI01 (sample SAMN02929681, study PRJNA255918) | sediment metagenome | biome: cave system; feature: Ice Cave; material: Sediment; isolation source: sediment from deep within a dark volcanic ice cave with no known source of... ...
TACTTATTCAGAACTCAGCGGAGTTTAGGAGAGGAAGATACGTCGGAGAGTAAGGGTCGAGCTCGAGCGCTGTGTTGATCTGCTGGATGGCATCCGTATTTCGTCCTGCCGCAACTAGGTAATGGGCGTACATGTCGTGGGCGAACGAAGAGTTAGGATCTAGCTGAACAGCGCGCCTTAATTCTCTTTCTGCGGCAGCCCAATCCCACTCAAAATCGCGATAGATCAAGCCTAAAGCGCTGTGCGCTTCGGCCAGGTTTTCGTCCAGCGCCAAGGCCTTCATAGCTGCGCCTTTGGCTTTAGGAAGCAGTTCTCCCGGCAGGATGTGACCGGACCAGGCGAGGGTCTGATACGCAAAGGAGATCTCTGCATAAGCCGGTGCGTAGTTGGGATCGCGATGGATGGAACGCTCGAGGAATTCCACTCCCATGAGAACGTCCTCTTTCGTTATCCGTCGGGCATAATTGCGGCCTTTCAGGTAGTCATCGTACGCATCGATGTTCAAGGAGTACGGGGAAACAGGATGCCGTCCGGAGAAACCTGCCAGATTCGCGGAGATCCCCTCGGCGATGTCGCGAGCGACCTCTTCCTCCAACTGCAAAGCATCCCGCAGCTCACGGTCGTAGCTCCGGGCCCAAAGGTGCTTGTCCGAGGGGCCATGGATGAGCTGTGCGGTAATGCGGACGTGATCGCCGGAGCGCTGCACCGTGCCTTCGATGATCCCGTCCACGTTGAGTTCACGTGCGACGTCTGGCGCAGACTTGCCGGAGTTTTTGTAACGCATGGCGGAGGTGCGCGAAATCACTTTCAGAGAACCCATCTGCGCAAGGTCTGTAATCAGCGCATCGGTCATTCCATCGGAGAAATATTCCTGCGCCGGGTCGGCCGAAAGATTCTGAAGAGGCAGTACCGCGAGAGAATGAATCGGAGGCGTGCGACTTCTGCCGAGTAGCCGTTCACGCAGGCCACTCACGTTCCACGAAGTCAGCAGGGCAAGAATCAATGCAAGACCGCAAAGCGCCACAGCACCAATCAACCGCTTGCGTGCGCCAGTACCTTTAGCGCTCTCCCTTGCAGCCTTAGGCTGTGTAGCAGTTAGTTCGTCGGTTGGATGAACCGGAACGACTGGGGCTACTGAGACTTCTTCCACCGGCGGCACAAAGCGATAACCCACGCGCGGGATGGTCTCGATGTATCGCGAATTTTCCGAGGAGTCATTCAGTGCCGCGCGCAGTTTCTTGATCGCGCTGTTCAGGCTGTGCTCAAAATCGACGAATGTGTCGGAAGCCCACAACTTCTCGCGCATCTCGTCGCGCGTAACCACTTCTCCCGGTTTCTCAAGCAGGATCGACAAGATGCAAAAAGGCTGGCCGGGCAAGCGGATCCGCACTCCATGCTTGCGCAATTCCCGCGCGGCCAGATTCACCTGGAAGACGCCGAAGCGGAGGACACGAGTGGGCGACAATGCCATGGTTCACCCGCTCCGAGGAAGGAGCACCAAGCCGAGCATGTAGTTACCTGGTAACGTAACCCGAATACTATCTGAGATTTGAATGGTCATCAAGAAATGATCCCGCGTGCATTGCGTTTGCTTCACAATCTGCCTAGCATGCGGCCCACTGCTGCCGTCTCATTCTCCCTGGAGAACATTGGGGAACCGGCGTCATAAGGAGTGTTTCCATGCGGAATTTCCCAACCCAGCAGTCCCGCTTTACCCACCGCTTGTCTCAGTTTTTTACCAAAGGATTGCTGCTCAGGCGCCAATACAGACGCCGCATCCTCACAGCTGTTTTTGTAACTGTCGCAACGCTGATGGTTATTGCCGCAGTAAGTGGGCAGCAAATTACTCTCATCCCCAACGGAACGTTTTTCCCGAATCCCGGTGGCGCGTCCGAAACTTACAGCACAACGAGCGGCGGCATCGACCTGACGGGTCCGTTTTTCCAAAGCCTGGGCACCAATGGCCGTACGTGTGGTACATGCCACCAGCCCAGCGACGCGATGTCCGTTTCCGCCGCCAATGTCCAGCAGCGGTTCTTGCTAACGCAGGGCCAGGACCCCATTTTCCGTCCGGTCGACGGCTCCAACTGCAACCACAGCATCGACGTCTCCACGCTTGCCGGCAGGCAAGCTGCCTATAGCCTGTTGAGGACGCGGGGTTTGATTCGTATCGCCATCGACGTGCCCGCAAACGCAGACTACCAGGTCATTAGCGTGAACAATCAATATGGCTGCAACGAAAGCAATGTGATCTCGATGTACCGCCGGCCTCTGCCCTCTACCAACCTCCGTTTCTTGAGCACGGTAATGTTTGACGGGCGGGAATCGTCGTCGGCTACGGGAACAACCAAAATCCTGTACTCGAACTATCCCACTTCGCTTGTGAACGATCTGTTGCATCAGTCCGTGGATGCCACCACGGGCCACGCGCAGGGGGACGGGACCAGGCCAACTCCCGCGGAGCAGCAGCAGATTGTGAATTTTGAGATGGCGCTGTCTACAGCGCAAATCATCGACAATTACGCCGGCCGATTGGACGCGCACCGCGCGACTGGCGGGCCTCTGCCGCTCGTCACACAGCCATTTTTTATCAGTATCAACTCGAGCGTCCACTTTCTACTCCCGCAGTTGGAGCAACCGGGCGGGCTTGTAACGCCGGGCGATGGCCAGTTCACGCCGGCGATCTTCAATCCCTTTGACGCGTGGGCGTCATTCCCTTCGTCGTCCCCGCGGGCAGCAGTGGCGCGCGGGCAGGCGATTTTCAATTCCAAGCCCATCAACATCACGGGTGTTGCTGGCATCAACGACGATGTATTGGCAGGTGGCCTGGTTGCCGGGGGCATTCCCTCACTGCAGGGAACCTGCGGCACCTGCCACGATACTCCGAACGTGGGCAATCACTCCTTCCCGACGCCCTTGAACATCGGAACCGGTGACCCCGACCCTTCCAATTCTTCTGCCAATTTGGGAGGACTTGACGTGACCTACTTGCCGAGCATCACAGTATGCAAAACGGATCCAGCCACAGGTTCCCCGACCAGCAACTGCAAGACCACGACCGATCTCGGCCAAGCCTTGATCGATGGTAGATTCGACCATGTCGGCAAGATCAAGGGACCAATTCTTCGTGGTCTCTCTGCCCGCGCCCCGTACTTCCATAACGGCTCAGCTCAGACTTTATTGGATGCCGTGCGCTTTTATGAAAGCCGCTTTGGGCTTGTCCTGACACCTCAGGAAGAATCGGACCTGGTCGCCTTCTTAAGCGTTCTCTAACGCATTTCGTAGGGGTCGCGCGGACCCATGCAAAAGGATTGATTTCACATCTCTCCGATCCTTCGGCCAAAAGACACCAAAGACATGGCTAGAGATGGCCATACAACACCTTACCCGTAAGAGGAAAATCACACCCAAAACTGAAGAAGTCTCGTCGGGGGAACGGGGCCCAGTCATTGCTAGCTTCTAGGTGGATGACAGCACACTCCGAAGTTATTCCTGGCTAATGTCCCACTGCACACTTGTTTGCAAAAAATCGCACCAGTATTTACGACAGGTCCCGATAAGCCGGGTACTCGTCGACGTGACGCCGCCACAGACGCTTTACCGGCGCCTCATGGAATTGCGCCCGAGTCACGGGCCACTCGGAAGTTATGGGCAGGACGGGCTCACGACGACGCCGGTCAGAGTGCTTGTGGGAAACTCATTGCTATTGAGTTGTGCTCACGCTCCGATCTCCTCGACGAGACGGCTTGAAAGCTGACTCAAGCCATCTCTGAAAAATCAGTTTCCCTCTAACAACCCGACTGGTCAGAGCCACGCCTGCGCGAACGACAGAATTTCGTGACGAATTATTGACAACTAGTCGATCCCGCTGTTTAGCCAACGCATTTATCTCATCAAGCAGTAAGGGGTCCACGCTTTTCCTGAAGGTATTCCATTGATTTGACGCGTGCACACTGTCGTAGCCCCTAGTTTTCAGGTGACCAGCCGTGAATCTGTAATCTCGCACAATTCTTAAACCCCTGCGCTTGGCTACAGCGCCAACTAGATAGTCGATGCCCCATCCCAATTTGTTGATACTAGGATCCATCGCGGGTGTGTTCTTGATAACCTCGGCGGAAATCGCCCAAAACGAACAATCTGTAGTGGGAACTTCGTAAACCCCCTCACTCACTCGGTCCAGAGATTCCCTACGGAAGACATGAGGGTTAAAGTTTAGATTGGGCGCGTATATTCCTACCCCAAAATTACTAATCTGGTTGACACATTCGGAAAGCATCGACCCCAGATTAGTGGGCCAGATGTCGGCTTGGACGTGCAGAAAAATATCTGCGTCGAATATTTGAAGGGCAACATTCCATTGGTCGGTGAAGTAACCGTTATTGCCGATGTGGTGCCAATGTGGGTGGCGAATTCTGAGGCTATCATCCGAATTAATCACTCTAACGTCGCAATGCTGCCGGAACGCCGCCTCCAACTCTGCGGCGTGCTGTTTCTTTCCCGGCCAGTTAAAAATAAACGCCTGAATTCTCACGGTAGGTTATTGCCCGCGGCGTCGCCGAGTGTGGGTCGGTATCCTACGCATTCTTGGGATGCGAAATGTCTAGACGCTCCAACAGAACTATTCTCACCATCCATCATTACGTCTTTCTGTGTCGAAGAGAAGTTCTCACCATCGACCGATGTGAATGGCTTTAGAATTTCCAGCATTCTGCGTTGGTAACGTATTTGGTTTGCGACAAATTCAATGTGCGAGCGAGAAGTTAAAATTTTCGCACTCCGCCTGATAAGATCCATCTCCAAAACCGAATGTGTTGGATCAATTTGCCCATTGGTTAGACCCATTCACGGAAGCAAGTCATGGTTAGTGACCGTACCGAAGCGAAAGCCTGGTTGCTATCCGGTATTCCGGGTAGAAATAAGCCTTACTTACCGTGGTACGAGCATCTGGATCACGGGGCGACGACCTATCAAGTATTCGTGTTTGTGAGGTTCGACACAGTCGGCGCTCTTTAAACGAGGTAATCCGGGTCCCAGGTACCATTTAGCCTGCTACACTATCTCAGAAGGTTTCGGAGGATTCATGGACAGAAACGTCAAAGCTACGAAACCTGGCATCGCCCAGAAAATTATCAAGTCGCCGCTCACCCAGGAACCGGAAAAGGCCGAGATTGCCGTCGAAGGCGCCGACGACTTATATCGAGAAATCCGCATCGAAAATACCTTGGAAAATGAGAAGGGCGAGAAGGTCAAGCTGAAGCCTGACGCGCATGTTGTGATTACGGTGGAAGCCGACGCAAAAGAGACGATCGCTACCTCTGAGAAGTAACTAAATGCGATTTTTTCCTGCGAACTAGCAGAGCCTCTAGAGGAATCCACACTACCAATCGCGTCCACTGTGTTTTATGTCTACCCCCTAATTTAACCTTGAGACCCGAAGGAGCAGTCTTTGCGAATACTTGTCGCCGACGATCATGAGGCTGTCAGGACGGGCGTTCGCTCCGTCTTAACTTCTCATGCAGACATCGAGATTTGCGGAGAGGCTTCCAATGGGAAGGAAGCGGTGAAGAAAGCGCGGGAGCTAAAACCCGATCTCATTATCCTCGATGTCACTATGCCGATACTGGGCGGCATGGGCGCGGCTAAACGAATTAAAGCGTTTTTGCCAGAGTCTTTAATTCTCTTTTTTTCCATGCACGACAGCAAGGCTCTCGTGCAAGAAGCCAAGTTGCTGGGCGACGGATTGGTAATCAAGAGTGAAGCGAGTTCGACGCTCTTGAACGCCGTGGATGCTCTTCGTAGAAGGCAGACTTTCTTTCCTAATCACATCGCATCAAACTGATTCTCCCCGTACCTCTGTTTTCAGCCCTCGTTGACTTCGCGTTTGTCCCCTCATAACATAGACGCCAAATGGCGGACTCCGAATCACTCCTCGGTCAGACCATCTCTCACTACCGCGTTCTTGAAAAACTTGGTGGCGGCGATATGGGTGTCGTCTACAAAGCTGAAGACACACGCCTCCAACGCTTTGTCGCTCTTAAAATTCCTTCCCGGTGACGTAGCCAGCGACGCGACTGATGGCCTTGAGCCGAACGAAGACTGCCCTTCGAGAGCGGTTTGAATTGGAAATCGCCTGGCACGCCCACGCCAAGCAGAACCGTTACAGCTTCAGGCCTAAACACCCTAAAGAGAATCCTGACACAACCCTGCTGAAGGTTCCGGCCCGGCGGAGCCGGAGGAGATCCTCGAATTTGCGGGATGTGCGGGATGTGCGGGATGTTAAAGCCTAAACCTTAGAATTTTTCCTAATTTGTTTTAGGTTTCGGTCGTAGACTACCCGCACTACCCGCAGAATCCTGCAAACCGGGCCTAAAAATCACCGAAACTACCCCGATTTCGAGTGACTCTCCTAAGTCCGGTAAACCACCTCGACGGCTCGTAGACGCGAGGGTTTTCGTCGATTTTGGGCGTTTTCGCGCTTAGCTCAGATCCCACCCACCAGTCGTCCGAAGGGCCGTCTCAGAACGGAGCATGCGAGAACCACGTTCTACAATACTTCCGAGTATCCGACCATCCGGAAGATACCGTGAGGGGCTCGAATCGATATGGCGGGATCCGTTCTCGCGCGTTGTACAGCCCATTCGGTCTGACTTGCGGCTCATATGAACCTGCTTCCAGCCGGTAATCTGCAACCCGGGCCAGGCCGGATATCTCAAGATTCAAGCCGCGTCTCCTCGATCAAAGAAAAGAAAAAGGCCGCCCGGAAACGCCGGACGGCCTTTCAGAGGAAAGTGGGCGTTACTGCACAACGAGCGTTACTGGAGACGAGTGGACGAGGCTGCCGGAAGTTCCTGTAACGGTTAACACGTAGCTTCCGACGTGCGTTTTACCGCCCGTCGTCACGGTCAGCGTCGACGTGCCTGAGCCGCCCACTGTGGCCGGGTTGAAACTGGCGCTGGTCCGATTCGGCAACCCGGAAACGCCCAGGCTGACCGTCCCAGTGAATCCGCCTGTCGGTGTGATGGTGACCGTATAGGTCGTGCTGCCATTTCTCGGCACCGTCTGTGAGGAGGGGGAGGCGCTTATCGAGAAATCACCTCCACCCCCAGCTGCATTCACAACCAGAGTCACGCTGGTCGTGTGGACCAAGGCGCCGCTCGTGCCGGTGATGGTCAACGGGTAGCTTCCCGCGGGCGTCGCAGTACTCGTGGATACAGACAGGGTTGATGTTCCAGAGCCATTGGTGACCGACGCCGGGTTGAAGTTGAAGGATGCGCCGGAAGGCAATCCGCTCAAGCTGAAGCTGACCGGCCCAGTGAATCCGCCGGATGGAGTGACCGTCACCGTATAGCTCGTGCCAGTTCCCTGCACGACGGTTTGCGTGCTGGGCGAAGCAGAAAGCGAGAAGTCCGGTGAAGGAGGCGTGCCACAAGAAGGAAACTTGAACGAGGCGATGCGCGTGTTCCAGTTAAACGTGCCGTCGGCCTTCAGGTACTCCGTTGTGTACCAGAAAGTGCAGTCATCCACTGGATCGACACTCATGCTGCTGTAATCGCCCCAACGGTTGAGGTTGGAGAGCTGCGATCCTGTACCGATAATTATGGTTGATTCCGCCTGCAACGTGCCAAGAGGATCGGAGAAAGCTCGACCTGTGTAACGAATGGCAGGATTGATGGTGCTGCTCGATGCGCTATACCCGACGGCAATATTTCCCACGCTGTCCATCGCCATGCTCCCCATCCAGCGATAGTCAGTGGACGGAGCGTAGGTTCCCTGCTGGTAAACGGTGGGGTTTGTACCTGGGTTTTGCAATTCGTACCAACGCACGCCCACGCTGTTACCAGCAGTCACCGAGTGGTTTACAACAAGGGACTCATGGTTACCGAAGTTGCGATACGCCAAGCGGTACATTAACCGATCACCCAGCGAGTCAAGCAACTGACTGGTTCCCAATTGCGGAACACAGCTCCCTCCATTGCAGGCTGTGCTGAAGGCAGCAACCGGCAAGCTGGTCGGCCCGGTGAAAGTCGAATTGGCAGGCGTTGTAAAGTCCACGTGGAACTTCCAGAGGTTGAGTGAATTCGTCCCGAAATTGAGGAAAAAATTGGGCGAGCCGGCAGAAGGCGCTGCCGTTCCGTCCAGGTCGGAAGGCAACAAGCTCGCGAAGCTGGAAGTCAACTGGAAGCATTGCATTGTTGCAGGTGCACCAGTGAGAATGTGCGCGCGGTCCAAGGCGCAGGCGTTTGCGCCCACAAAGTTGTGACGTCCGAACATGTTGAATGACATGTAGTAGCCGTCCGGCCAAACGCCCAGCTTCGGATAGTCTGGGAAACTCGGCATCGAGAAGACGTAACGGTTATAGATTCCAGTTGCATCGGAAGTAGCCGAGACCGCGACGCAAACCAGGTAGGGAGAAGTGAAAACGGGTTGGGTGACGACCCAACGGCCAGCCGCTTTGTCATATTGGGCGATGGGATCGCCGCTGTTGTTAGTTTCACAGGCTCCGCCAAAGCCCGTCCAAAAGGTATTCCCGGCAGCCGGACCATAAACCAAAGCGCCGGTACTCTTGTTAAAGACTGCGAAGGACGTGTTGACCCACTGCATAAATTGAGTGGCCCCAACCGCTCCATTGGTGTCCGGTGGCGCTGAACTAACCGTGTAGCCATATACGCCCTGACCGATGCCGTCGAAATTTAGCCCAGCCGTGGTCGCCACCAGAGGCCCAACGGATGTTTGAAGCACAGGATCTGTCTGGCCTGGAGTCACTGGAGGCGCAACATGCGTCTCGTGCCGGTGCATCTCGCGCTTCGATCCCGATTCTGGAGGAACTGGTGGTATGTCTCTGAGCGGTTGTGATACATCTTGTTGGATGGCATTGATCACTTGCGGTCCGGAGGTCGCGCTCTGAGCCATGAGCGGCATACTGGAAAGCAGGGCGCAACAAACCAACAACACAAGGCCCCAGCAAATTCCGAGCGGCTTGGATATCATCTAACTCCCTCCTGGTCTTCTATTTGGTCTTACGCACGGGACAGGCAACCTGATTGGCGGAGCCTACCGGAATGATTTACAACACGCAACTGAAAACTTAGGTCTTTGATGTCTCGCTTTGGAAACTTGGAAAATCGATTGACACTTGCCGATTGCGGTCGGATCACGCTAGTGCTTAAGCTGTTGTAGGAGATGGCGGCGCGATGTCCACAGCGGGTGCACTCGTCGAGATGACCGCCGAGTGCGGCAGCACGACAGCGCACGGAGGGCCGCCAGGTAGTTCGCAACTGTACCCGGTGACAACTCTCGCTTCTGGAACAGCTCGGCTTGGTATTCGCGAATATGCCGCGGGCCTAAGCGGTCAGGCGGACGGTTGAATCGTCGAGAGAAATCTTCGACTATGCGGATGTAGAAGCGTGTGGTACCTACCGAATAATTACGGCGCTGGAGTTCCTCCAGCATTATTTTTCGTAGATGGGTCACAGGGACCTCCTTGTGACCCAAAACTTATCTCAACCATCAAGCAACCACGCTCCGTTCGCCTCACGCGTAGCGTCCGCCGCCGGGCGGCTTCGTTCTCACGGGCCAACCGGAACTTATCACCGAACATCTGCACAATTCACGACATTGGTGAAGAAAACGGCAAAGCTTTTATTGCGATGGAATATCTCGAAGGATCAACACTTAAGCACCTAATCTCGGGTCGTACCGTCAAGTTGGAAGAACTCCTGGATATTGCCAGCGGAGTTACCGAGGGCCTTGAGGCCACGCACACAAAAGGGATTGTCCATCGGGACATTAAGCCAGCAAATATTTTCGTCACCATGCGCAACCACGCGAAGATTTTGGATTTTGGCCTGGCGAAAGTAACCTCAGCGAAAATCGCCTCTGGCCATCCAGAAACAATGGACACTCTCGAAATAGACGAAGAGCATCTGACCAGTCCGGTCAGGTCTATGGGGACTGAGGCTTATATGTCGCCGGAGCAGGCGCTGGCAAAGGATCTAGATGCCCGAACTGACTTATTCTCCTTTGGCGTTGTGCTGTACAAAATGGCAACTGGCGTTCTCTCGTTGAAATCATTGATGGCGATCAGGCTGAATGGATTGGTTCCGTTTATGCGCTGTTAGATGAGAAACAACCGGCTCTCGCCTGGCTGAGACGCGCGGTTCAGGTTGGAGATCATAACTTTCCCTGGTTTCAACGCGATAAAAACTGGGACAACCTCCGCGGCGATCCCGAATTTCTGCGCATTATGCTCGAAGTTGAGAAACACTCGAAGACTTACAAACAACTGTTCGGCCAAACTCCATCCTGAACGATGCCAAGCGGAGAACTCGAAGTTGCAGTAGTTGCGTGTTTTGCAATCCCCCCACGCTTCAACCGTCTCCCGGCCAGTATCATTCTTTCAGCATCACGCTTGCTCAAGGTTCCCGACAATGCCTTTCTGTGAGTATATTTAGACTTCATGGTTCAATTTACTCCATCGAGTCCCGGTTCGCGGCGACGTAGCCAGCGCGTACCTATGCCCGTGGGCGTTTGCATTAGCGGCGTTGGCTCTCTAGGTGAAAATTTCGAAGAAAATACCGATACACTTTCTATCAACATTTACGGCGCGTTAATTTCGTTGGAAGCCCGCCTTATCAGCGGCAGCAATGTCCGATTGCGGCACAACCTAACTCAGAAAGAACAAGAATGTCGCGTCGTTTTCCTCGGACCCACGCGCGGCACCAAAAAAGAAATTGGATTGGAATTCACTGCTCCGCGTTCGGACTTCTGGGGCGTCACATTCCCAGCAGATGCCTGGACCTCAAAAGATACCGAAGTGCGGGGTTCACATCGCCGATAAACAGCGACTACCGGAAACACCTTATTGAACAGGATCGGCCTAGCTTTCAAACTGCAAGCGCAAGAAGGCACCATACTCCTAGCTTTCGCACCGGGGCAGCTCTGACAAAGGCTGCCCTCTCCTTGTCAGCCAGCATCGCTCCTCTGCGTCGACTTCTAAAAATGCGTAATTCAAACTCCGTTTAAACTTCAGCACGTCCACTAGCAAGATTTCTAAAATTCCAAATTTATAAATCCGTGTCGGAGGACTCGATCACTAGCGATTCGGGGGGCCCCACCGACACTAAGCCTAAACTCCCAACCTTCTCTCGCACGAGGCACTTCGCGGTTAGTAGGGCCACAAACTCTAACCTAACTTGAGAGGAGCTTTGTTCGCATGGCTACCCATTCTATTCGTCCGCTTCGCAACAATTCAGAAGCATTAACCCGCGCAACAACGGGCCTGAGCGTTGGCAACTATCCGACAATCTACAGCGGATTCATGGAAAAAGGCATTCCAGAGTCCGAGATCAAGCCACGCGAGAATGTTTTCACATACAACGCTTGGCGCGCATTAGGCCGTCACGTTCGTCGCGGAGAACACGGCGTGAAAGTGCTGACGTTCATCGACTATCAGAAGAAAGACGAAGAGACAGGGCAATTAAAAGAGAGGTTCCGCCGACCATTTTCGACGACTGTCTTTCACATCTCACAGACAGACGAGATTTCAGGGGGTGCGCGATGAGCACCCCCTTGTTCGCATTCCCGCAATCGCTTGCCGATAAGTATCGTCCTCGCACAATCGACGATTTTGTTGGATTGGAAAAACCAAAGCGAATCCTCCGCAAATTCGTCTCGAATCTATATCCATCCGCATGGCTTTTTGTCGGCCCACCGGGTGTTGGGAAAACCACGATGGCGTTAGCATTAGCAGAAAATCTCGCCGCCGAGCTGCATCACATATCTTCCAAGCCGGAAACGGAAAGCCTCTCAACCTGGATAATCTTGTGCGTCGCGTCATCATTCCGGTACTTTCCCCATGCGCGGTTTGCAAGAAACAAGAGGACGAACACAAGTCCGAAGGACACTCATTTTCGCTCGATAAAAATCTTCCGCGCTGGCACGGCTGGCACGCTTTCCGTCGCGGGTTGGCAACGAATCTTCACACCCTGGGAGTTGCTGACAAAGGCATTCAGGCGATTTTGCGACACAGCACGATCGGACTAACTCAGAATGTGTACATCAAGAGCGTCATCGAATCGCAGGTAAACGCACTGGACGCATTGACGGAAAAATTTGAAACTTGCAACGATCTTGCAACGAATCAGCTGCGAGCGATTCAGTGATTCGTCTAACTCGCTGTCAGGAAAGAAGATTCTTGGAGCCGAGGGCGAGAGTTGAACTCGCGACCTGCCGATTACGAATCGGCTGCTCTACCACTGAGCTACCTCGGCCTGTCACTCGTAAGGTATTTTATCACAGCCATTTGCGATCGCTCAATTCACCGTCCCCTTCGCTGCCGTTGCAAGTCCGTTGCAAGTTCCGAGTTTTTCGCTCAACGCATCCATTGCACTCACCTGAGACTCGCTCACACTCTTGACGTACACGTTCATTGTTAGACTCATGTTGCTGTGACGGAGAATCGCTTGGATGGTTTTGACGTCCACCCCAAGCAGGTGAAGGTTGGTTGCAAGGCCACGTCGAAAGGCGTGCCAGCCGTGCCAACGGAGAGTCTCATCCAGCTTGAACATATGGCCTTCGGTCTTGTGATCCCGGTTTGACTTCCGACAGACAGAGCATTTTTCGATGGCCGGGATAATCACGCGCCGTGCCAAGTTGTCGAGGTTAAGAGGGTTTCCATTTCCAGCTTGGAAGATGTACCCGACTGCCGATATCCCCAGGGCTTTGCCGTGGGTATATCGGCAAGCCTACTCAGCCAAACGCACTAGATCACTGAGCCTTAAATTAAGCGCGGCGGCCAGTGCATTTGCGACTTCGATTCCCACGCTTACTTTCCCGAGTTCGATGGAACTGATATACGTGCGGTGAACGTTCGCCCTCTCAGCGAAAGTTTCTTGCGAAAGTTCTAGTTGTTCTCGTTGTCGGCGGACGGCCTTGCCGAAACGGGACCGTGAAAATCTTGTTGCCTTTGGCACGCCATGTTTTTAGTATCCTGCACACGATCAATCTACAGACGATCCTCTACAAACAAACGTTTGTCGATTCGGCTGAATTCGCACACTCTGGGTGATAAACGAAAGGAGGTCAACATCACATGGCGACTAACGAACGATGCCCCAAAAATCCCAGCATGATTAAAGCCTATTGCTGCATTGTCAGGAAATTGCCCAGGTTACGACTGCGAACCCTCGATTCTCTGTCAGAGAAGATTTTTTCAATGGGTATCCTGTGGTGGAGATTTTAAAAGACGGTGGACAGGTAGTTATGTCCGATAGTCACTTCCGCTTTGGCACTCGGAAGGCACAAATGCTTCTTTCCTGCATTGATGTTCTTAGCAGATTCTGGCGCGCCACCGACGCTGAACGATTTTCGTTCCCGTCAGAGTCCATTGAAGATCGAAGACGACACCTCCGCGTGAGAATCTCCGTCGAGATGCGACCGGATTTTGAACGATCTGATGGACTGCAGATAGCCCGCCCCTATCTGCATTTGCGGGCCTTGGGTTCCGACAAAGACCATATGGGCCTAGGTATGACCAAATGCCGAGCCATCTGCGAAGTACAAGATGACCTCCGGCGCTGGCTTCAGAGGCAGGGGGTTCCTGATTAGATGTTCACTGCAATTTCGCGGACTCGGCCTTAGCTTGTTTCAGGATGGGGATGTCCGGGTCGGCGTCTTTCCAATGAGTAGGAAAAGCTCAGATGGCCTTCGCTACTGCGGCAGCCCTACCTTGTGCACCATTTCAGAGAACCGCGGGTCGGAGCGTATGGCGTCGAGTTGGAACTCAGTTTTCAAGCCCTCTAGATTTAGATCGCGCTCCTCGTAAGCAGTGTTGAGCCACCGGAAAGCCTGATTTTTGTCTCCCAAATCGGCATAGAGCAGAGCAATCTCGTATGCAGATGCGTAGCCGGTCTTGCGTTGCGTTTGCTTGGCCTCAATGCCTTTGGTGAGAGCGCGCTTCCAGCCACCTGAACGAAATCCTTGTTCGATAGCAGAAGCAAAATCAGATTCTCTTCGGTCGCCCGAAAGTTGGCCGTACGCCTTCCATTCTCCAATGACCTGCGGGTACATATGTTTCGCCCAATAAGCCTGAACTAAACAACGGTGCGTATCGGCGAATGTCGGGTCCTCATTTGCCAGCTTCTTGCACTCTAGAATGGCTTCGTCGTACTGTCGTGCCCGGATGTGAACGAATCCGGCGTCCACCTTGATGGTCGGTGACAGTGGATCGAGCTGGTGAGCACGATTGATCTCAGTAAAGGCTTCCTGCTCTCTACCCCCATTCCAGGCAATGTCCTCTGCATACCACGCGTGTGCCGTGGCATCGTTGGGATCGAGTTCCAAAGCCTTCTTGAACTCAGCCTCTGCTCCAGCAAAATCCCAGTCGTACTCCATCTCAACCGAGCCCAAGACGGCGTGGGGACGGGCCAACGTCGGATCTAGCTCCAGCGCCTTGCGGGCGGCTGCATTTGCCTTCGGGTAGTATTCGCTAGGAGCGCCGCCAAAATTAGGCAATACGACACAGGCGTCGGCCAGACCCAAATATGCCAAAGCATAGCGCGGGTCTTTCGCGATGGCTTGATTGAAATAGGAAATTGCCGTTGCCGTGTCGGGACCTGTCCGTTTGTTCCAGTAATATCGACCCCTCAGGTACAGCTCATACGCTTCTGGATTTTGGGTACCCTGTCTGGTGATCTGTTGCCTTTCTGAGGCGCTGAGTTTGGAACGCAACTTTTCCGCGATGTCGCCCGCAATCTGGTGGGGTAACCCGATGATCTCTGTGCTTTTGAAGCTGTAGCGTTGCCCCCAAATCTCCGTGTTATCCCTAACATCAGTAAGCTCGGCGCTTACTTCGATGCTGTCCCCCCGTGGCACCACTCGTCCGCTCACCAAGGCCGACACGCCCAAATCGTTGCCGACCTTTTTGAAATCAACATCTTTCCCTTTGTAGCGAAAAACCGCGTTACGCGACTTCACCTTCAGCTCAGGTACATGAGTGAGGCTCGCAATTAACGATTCCGTGATGCCGTCGCTAAGATAGTCCGAATTCGCATCCCCGCTCACATTCGTGAAGGGCAGCACGGCAAGAGAATCAATAGTGGAGCCCGAACTGTGCGAAAGCCAGCGGTACACTCCGTAGCCGAGGCCAGCCAAAATCAGTATGGCCGCCGCCGCGAGCGCCAAGAAACCCTTCTTGTGCCGCGCGAATAACCCGACAGCGACTTGCGTACCGGAAGTGGCAGCCCCGTTGGCCATTGGAACTGTGCCTGACGATTCGGCTGACGAAGGTAAACTCGTACTTGCCTCAGCCATTGCAGTGACTGCCGAGACTTGGCGGCTGGATTCAGTGTCGCGCTTCAGTCGCTGCAAATCGGTCCGAACGTCCGAGGCATGTTGGTAGCGCAGGTTTCGGTCTTTCTCCAATGCCTTGTTGATGATTACTTCCAGCTTCGCTGGTAGGTCAGGATTTAGACGAACGGGTGCGGTCGGGGACTTGTGCAGAATTCCATCGAAGATAGCGGCAGACGAATCGCCTTTGAATGGGAGCACCCCCGTTGCCATTTCATAAAGCACGACACCGAAGGAAAACAAGTCGGTGCGCGCATCGAGGTCCTTCGCCAGCGCCTGCTCTGGTGACATATAGGCGACTGTGCCTAGCGAGGTGCCGGGACTCGTCAGATGCTCTTCGTCAATTCCGAGCGTGTCCATAGTTTCTGTCTGACCCAAAGTATTTTTTGCCGCGGCTACCTTTGCCAAACCAAAATCCAGAATCTTCGCGTGGTCTCCCGAAGTGACGAAAATGTTCGCTGGCTTGATGTCACGGTGGACGATGCCTTTTGAGTGCGCCGCGTCGAGGCCCTCAGCGATTCCGCTGGCAATATCCAGGAGTTTTTCCAACTCGACGGGACGACCCGAAATTAGGTGCTTTAGTGTTGATCCTTCGAGATATTCCATCGCAATAAAAGCTTTGCCGTTTTCTTCGCCAATGTCGTGAATTGTGCAGATGTTGGGATGATTGAGGGCGGATGCCGCTTGGGCTTCGCGTTGGAAACGCGCTAACGATTGAGGGTCGCTGGCTACGTCATCGGGAAGGAATTTAAGAGCGACAAAGCGGTGGAGGCGTGTGTCTTCGGCTTTGTAGACGACACCCATCCCGCCGCCGCCAAGCTTTTCGAGAATGCGGTAGTGGGAGATCGTTTGACCGAGGAGTGATTGGGAGTCCGCCATTTGGCGTCGATGTTATGAGGGGACAAACGCGAAGTCAACGAGGGCTATGAAGTCGTTTGATGCTCGTGCGTGCATTCTAGCAGGTCTTTTTCACCAATCTGCTGAGGGTACCTGTGCCAAGCGTTTCGCCTACGGAGAGATAATCCCACTCTCCGCACTCTTGATCGAAGAAATTCGGTCGCGTCGCGTAACGGAGGTTCGACTCATGATGCGCATCACTTATCGCCGTGGATGCGGTCGGCGGGGACTTCGACTTCATTGACGCCACGGAAGGAGAATAGAAGCTTGACTAGGTACTTGGGCGGCTGTTCCGAGGTTTGTTTAATAATGTGGGCGACCGCGTCGGTGACCGCGGCTTGGAACATCACACCCTCGGCCTGGAGCCCGGCAAGGTTCACACGCACGATTTGGCCCGGTTGGAACATCCCAAAGATCATCCTGCTGCCAGAGATCAAACGCAAGCGCAGACCTGCCAGGCGCTTAGATCAGAATTGCCGATCGAGGATAACAACTCAACCATTTCTGCAATCCCGGAGCAGCGAAGCCCGCCAAGAAGAAACAAATTGCGAACCTAGCGGTGTTGCGAGCAGCGACGCCAGCGCCTTCGGCGTTCATCCCGTAAACTGCGAAAGTAATCCCGGACATTGCACAAAGGAATCCTCAGCCGTGCTCGCGGAAGGTTACTAAGGGTGATTTAGAGGATCAACCTTTTCGTTTTCAGCAGTTCACTCGGAATACTTCCGGATTGCCCGTCATCCGGTACCGGATAGACGTTCAGCAACACCACTTCGCGCTACTTAGTCCCGATTAGCAGTGGTAATCGCGGCACATTCTTCACCGAACCGATCAACTCCCGTGTGGTCGGCAAGCCGGAAGTTATGATCCGTTTGGCGCTAACTTCTGAGTGGCCCGTCATCCGCCTGCAATCGCTGGCCAGCGACCTGACAACTATCAGTTGAAGGTAGCTAGTTCCGGTAGTATCCTCCGCCCGTCTTCCCGCCCCGATCCTTCGGGCCGTTGGCGGCGCCTTAGTTCAAGAAGACCAAATTATGACCGGCTACACTTGCGGCGCCTTTCATTCTAACGTATTGAGGGAATCTTTCGATCTGCTGGAAGAGAGTGAAAGCTGGAATTTGAGCGGGAATAGGATCTTTTCCAATATGGGCGCCACGAAATTTGAATTTGAGCAACGCTTCTGGATCATCGGCTTCATCTTCGGGCTGGGATTCAGCCTTTTCTTGGTCGATCACGTGAACTTCGCGGTCGCTCTGCTGCATCGGGTTGCACCCTCGATTGATCCCGATAGCGCTCAGGGAACCATCTGGTTGCGACTGATCTTTGTTTCTGGCGCGAGCCTGATATTCCTTGCCGCGTATCTTCGCACTTGGGCTACCGCCTACCTCCGCACCGAAGTCGTCCATGACGCCAGCCAGCATTCCGAGGCGTTGGTTGCCGATGGCCCCTATCGGTACGTTCGCAATCCTTTGTATCTGGCTAATCTACCTCTAGCCGCTGGTATTGGAGTCATGGCCAGTCGCCTGGGCTGGCTCTTCATGGTAGTTGGCATGTGGGTGTTTGTACATCGCTTGATCCGTCGAGAGGAAGACGGCCTGCTCCAAAGCCTAGGCGATTCCTACAACGCTTACTTGAAGTTGGTTCCAAGGTTCTGGCCTTCACTATCACCACGCATGGCATCCGGGGGTGGTCAGCCTCGGTGGGGACAGGCGATTGCGGGTGAAATGATGTTTTGGCTGTTCGGTGTGGCGATGTTTTGCTTCGCCATTACTCTGAACATCAGGTGGACAGGGATCGTGTTCATTTCCAGCTTCGCGTTCTACTTCGTCGTCGTTCCCCTTGTTAAGAAACGGGCAACCACATCCATCTCTAAACCTGCCCCCCCAAAGTAAAATCGTGTTCACAGAATTGCGGGGGTGTTGATAAATCCTCTTTTCACCCATGAATCTCCAACCGGGCGAGTTGACTGCTCGGCTAGCTACCCCCATGTGATTACTTCGCGCACTCTTCCGCAATCCGGTTATGTCCGAGTTGCCCGTCATCCACCCGCAATCGGCGACGCGACGGTTGAGTCCTTCATTATGTCCGGGCCCCTGTCCCAAGACTTTTCCTTGGTCCAGTTGACTTGACCTACTCGCGACTGTAACCTCTTGCGCAAAGCAACCCAGCTCAACCCAAGAATCGCCCCAGACGTCTATGTTTAGTGAACAGGACAGTGCCATGGACGAAAAACCCCTGCGCAGTGTTGATAAGAATGCCACCACGCAAACTAGAGTGGCTAATCCAAACGATTTGCCAGTCTCTTCTGATGCGCCACCTTCAGGCGGCCGTCGCAAGTTCCTCGGAAACGTAAGTAGTGTTGCCGTCGCCGCCTTGACTGCCGGCGCGATCGGCTTGGAACCTCTGCTCGGCGGAAAAGAGTCGATCGCCGACGCGTCGGTCGTACCCTATAGTCCTGAGGGCCGCCGGAACAAAAGCTTCAACTACCGCGTAAGGACGGCCAACGCCGAGAAGATCGACCGTCGGGCGCCAACCGGACAACGGTGACACGACGAGATTCACGGACTTCAGCGGTAGCTACAGCAAAGCCTCGTTGCACGACGGCCTCGGCGTGCCGAATGCTGCATCCTGGCTTAGCCTAAAACACGCTCTGCAAAGCGGCGATTTTGAAGACTTCGAAAACATCATTGTTGGGACGCCCGGTGGGGGGCCCAACTCGAAGCACAGAAGCACAATGGACCACAGGGTGCCCTTGCACTGGACCTGGAAGGGCTCGACTCACACGCCACCGTCATCCCCCCGGCGCCGAGCGTCACCAGCAACATTACGGCTGCCGAGCAGGTCGAGCACTACTGGGGTGCTCTGCTGGGCGACGTGCCGTTTACCGAATATCCGACGAATTCGCTGGTTGCTCAGGCTGTTGCCGACATGAATAAGTTGTCATTCCTCAGCAGCAGTGGGAATTTTGAGTACCCGTTCCCGGTCACACCGGCGAATTTGTTCCGTGGGCAGTTCGTCCCGGGCGACGGCAACGTCCAGGGGCCGTACATCTCGCAGTTCATGGTTCAGCCGACATTCTTCGGCGCGCAGCCCCTCAGCCAGCAATACCAAACGTTCCTTCCTGTGGGCGGTGGAGGGGGCGACTTCATGACCTCGGTCAGCGAGTACCAACAGATCCAAAACGGCGGAGCTTCGGTTGGCCAGTTGGCCTTTGACCAAACCTCTCGGTGCATTCGAAATGGTCGAGACCTCGCCGCGTATACCCACGTGGATGTGCTCTATCAAGCGTACTTTACTGCCTTGATTGTCCTGGCGGGGATAGGTMCCCCGCCGAACCCGGGTGACCCCTATATCGGCTCGAGGACCGAAAAAGCTTTCTGCACCCTTGGCGGGCCAGACGCCGCAGCGACGCTGGCCGAAACGGCTACGCGAGCGCTCAAAGGCGCCTGGTTTCACAAGTGGATCAAGGATCTGCGAATGCGGCCGGAGGAATATGGGGCCCTGGTTCAAGCGAATCTTACCAAGTCTACACCAGCTCCCCAAGCGGCAAGGGCGCTACACAAAGATGTCCTGAACTCAGCGGCGCTTCCCATCATCCAGCAGACCTACGGCAGCTTCTTGCTGCCGCAGGCATTCCCGGAGGGTTCGCCAACCCACCCATGCTATCCGACGGGCCACGGAACGGTCGGAGGTGCGTGCATCACTGTGCTCAAATTCTTCTTTGATGGCAGTCAGAAGATCCGGCCACTGCTCACGCACGCCGGACGAGACGTGGTCATACCAAGCATAGATGGCCTCTCACTCGACTCCTACACAGGCGCGGACCGAGACAATCTGGACATCAACGGAGAGCTGAACAAGCTCGCGTACAACATCTCGTTTGGTCACGGGATTCACGCCGGCATCCACTTCCGCAGTTCAACCCACTGGTCGATTCTGCTAGGCGAGCAGATTGCGCTCAGCATGCTGCGGGACCGGGCCAAGTCCAACAACGAGCCGTTCACGATCAGCATCACGAAATTCGACGGAACGACCGCGACCATCACCAACAATAGAGGCGAGGCATAGTGACCCGCTCGGAACTACGTGTGCTGCCTTTGTCAAGCACGGTTTTGGTTTGGTTTTGTTTTACTTGAATGAGTTTTTTTCCTTCTTCAGCCAAGCTGTGCCTGTCGCCATCCTTCCATCCGCACTCTGTTGTGACCGATTGTCGCTCGGTGCAAGTTGGGCGTACTCGTTTCAAGTAGGTGCTGCTATGGTCTTCAAGCAACCACAGTCTACTTGGGTCGAGGAGCCGACATTGTTATGCAATCAAGTGCCATTTAAACGGCTGATTTAACTTTGGAAGCAATTTCAATCGGTTACCGAAATCGTTTTTCCGAAAACCGTGTAAATCTAAGCTTTTACTGTTGTCGGCAACTCTGCTTTGCTTCTCTGAGGTCATCAGCGCTGTATTTCGGCTCCATAATTACGACCTTTCCGTTGTGGCCTTGAATATCGCGGATATCGTGATCGGTAAGCCGACCGTGGAATATCGTTCCTGCTGGAAACTCGCCTTCAAAGTACTGAAATTGCTTTCCACGAATGCCAAACGAATACATATGACTCGTTATTTGACCCGCCGGTCCCATTCTCTTGAGAATCAAACACTGCCGATTGTCCGTTGACTGGGTTGCAACATCTTCTTTCTTGGACTCGGTCGCTGGCGGTGTAGATTTCGCCGCCACGCTCGGTTGTGTCTTAGCTGGAAACCACGGTGAGAAAGCAGTTGGATCTGTTGTCGTCTTTGCTGTTGTATCGTGCTTTACCTGCTTGCAGGCCATGCCGTTCACCACGGTTTCATCTCCGTTGATGACATCGCCAGCTGGGAGAGTTACGACATTGCATTTGAACGGAGAAAACCATGGGGTGGATTCTGTGAAGATACCCAGAAGTGGCCTCCGTGAAATAGTTGCAAGCGAGTCAGACCTTCGCAGCCTAACGCTTTCGCGGAAAGGCCCTCTCGTGGCTGCTACGCTTGTTTCTCCGCACCACTCGCGCAAAGGACGGCCCTACTGATCGGTCCCGACGAGCTGCACAGCATCAATTTCGTTCCAGCCCGGAACCACATTGGTGGCGAGCGTTAGTTTCACCCGACCGGTTTTATACGTAGTCTTGGGAAACTTTACCAGGAAGTAGTTGAGGTCCGTTGTGGGGTCATTGCCCGCCCAGACGGTGTGAGCGCCGCCTTGTTCGTCAAAAACTTCCACTTTGATCACTGCGCCGGAGCCGCAAGATTCGCGGACGCGCACTTCCTCGGTATGGACCGCCTTCGGATATCTCAGGTCAAGCCACTCGATGCCTTCGTCAGGGGTCTTGGAGGTCCAAGCGTGGCCGTCGTCTCCATACTTGTCGACATTGGGGGCTCCGGTCGCCTGGTTGGCGGACCATGGAGCGGTGCCTTGCGCGTCACTGTAGCTTGATGAAGCGGTGGCCTGCACAGCCCACTGTCCTTTCGGATCGTTTTTAATCTCGTCTTGTTTCAAAGCCCAAGCTACGCCAGCAAGTTTGGCAGTAGTTTCCGCGCTCTGTGCGTTTGCGTCGGCAGAGGCGCCGGGACCGCTTGCAGCTGGCGGGAATTGCGTCGCCGGCTTGGTGACGGTCACGGGTGCCGGCTTGGTGTYGTCCTTTTTGCACCCGGTTATGGGCAGCGCAACCGCTAAAGCCAAGCCAGCCAGTTTCATTTGCATTTGCAGTTTCATTTTATGTTCAGCTCCCATGCAGAATGGCGGAATCCTATCCGATATTTTGTTCACGGGCAAAGCGCCGCGCCCGCGGCATCGGGTACGCCCGAGGCATCTTCGCCGGACGGCGGTGTGGGAAACGCGAGGTGAGATTGTGGGCGAGTCGTCGGCAATCCGGAAGTGATTGTAGAACGCGGTTGCTCAATCGAGGCACCGTTGAGTCGGTAGAATTCACCATTGAATCGCGAGACGTACAATTGGTTCGTTCCGCGGTCATAGTAGGCTAATCGTCGAATTTCGATTTTTCTTCCGTTACGAATGGCTTCAGATTGCAAAACTGCTAGAACATTCTTGAAGCCGAACATTTTTGCGTTGAGTCCGTACCGATGACCAAGTATGGCTGCCATCCTTCCGCTTGCTGACAATTGCGGCAGGGTGGCCGGCGAGCGTAAATCTCTTGGTATGCCACGTTATACGCTTCGGTTGACTGAAGAATTCGGTTAGCGCTTCTGGGCGCTGACCAGCCGACCATTTTGAAAAGTTGCGACTTCAATCCACCATTGCATTGATCGCAACCCGCGCAGCCAAACCAAGATGGCTGGCGCAGAAGGTTGGCGTTTGATTATTAAAATACGTAAACCAGTTTCCTCGTCGTTCGTTGCATAAGCCCTCAGTAAACCTTACTCCGGTTGCTTTGCCTGCAAAGTACCACGCCGTAGCGCGCGCTCTTTCATCAGCGCAAAAAACACCGGCACTAGAATCAGCACATGAATGGTCGAAGTAATCATTCCGCCCACGATGGGAGCGGCGATTGGTTTCATAACATCCGAACCAACTCCCGTTTCCCATAAAATCGGGATCAGGCTGGCTAGAACCACGCAAACCGTCATCAGTTTCGGTCTGAGGCGTTGCACGGCGCCTTCGATTACCGCCGCTTCAATGTCCTCGTGCCTCACCGGGGTACCGGTTTTTATCCGGTGATCCAAAGCTTCGTGGAGGTACACGACCATCACGACGCCAGTTTCAACGGCAATCCCGAACAGCGCGATGTAGCCCACCCACACGGCTACGCTGAAGTTGTAGCCCAGCAGCCACTGAAGTATCAGTCCTCCCGTCAGCGCATAAATAGTAGGGAAAATCAGCACCGCGGCCTCCGTGACGGAGTGAAAAACCATATACAGAAGTAAGAAGATGACAAAGAGGACGATCGGTAGAATTAACTTCAGCCGCTCCTTTGCCCGCAACTCAAATTCGTATTCACCAGACCACTTGTAGGTAAAGCCGGAGGGCAGAGCAAGTTTTTGCTTCAGCAAGTCGCTTGCCCGTCGCACAAAACTCCCGTAATTGTTTGTGTTCAGGTCGATATACACGTATCCGGTCAGCGCGCCGTCTTCATCGCGGATCATCGAAGGACCACGTGAAAAAGAAATCTTCGCCACTTCCGAGATGGGAATCTGTGCGCCACTGGGTGTGGCAATCAACACGCGTCGCAGCTCCTCGACATTATCCCGAAAGTCGCGGCTGTAGCGGACATTGATGGGATATCGCTCGCGGCCCTCGACGTTCTCCGCGACCATGCCGCCGCCGATTCCCGAAGTAACCGTCTGTTGCACATCGGCAACCGTCAACCCGTAACGTGCTGCCTGCCCGCGATTCACTTCGATATTCAGATAAAAGCCTTGCGAAACGCGTTCGGCAAATATCGATCGCATCTCAGGAATCGCCGCAAGGATCTGTTGCACCTGCGCGCCAACCTGTTGGATGCCCTCTAGATTCGGTCCCTGAATCTTCAGGCCAAGTGGCGTCTTGATCCCGGTCAGCTCCATATCCAGCCGGTTTTCTACCGGCATCGTCCACGTGTTAGACAATCCGGGAAATTGCAGTTTCGTGTCCATTTCCTGAATGAGTTTTTCGTAAGTCATTCCAGCGCGCCACTCGCCGCGTGGCTTGAGCATGATCGTCGTGTCATACATATCGAGCGGAGCGTTATCTGTCGCGCTGTCCGATCGCCCGATGGAGCCGAAGACCGTTTCGACTTCGGGGAACGTGCGAATGATTTTGTCCTGCTCCTGGAGCAATTGCGACGCCTGCCCGATGGAAATCCCAGGCAACGCGGTGGGCATGTACAACGCCGAACCCTCAAACAGCGGCGGCATAAATTGACTGCCGATATGCAGCGCGAGTGGAAGCGTGACGACCAGAAATATCAGATTCAGCAGCAGCGTAGTTTTGCGGAAGCGCAGGCACAGGCGCAGAACTGGCAGGTACAGAGCCTGCGTGATTCTTGAAATCGGATTCCGAGATTCGGGTGTCAGCCGTCCGCGAATAAACAAAATCATAAGCACCGGCACGAGCGTGATGGCCAGGATGGAGGAGAAGCCCACCGCCAGTGTTTTCGTCCACGCCAGGGGACGAAACATGCGGCCTTCCTGTGCTTCAAGCAAGAACACCGGCAGGAACGAAACAACTATGATCACCAGCGAAAAGAAAATAGCCGGGCCAATTTGTTTCGCGGAATCCAAAAGAATTCTTCGTCTCAGCGGCTCGGGAAGAGTCTCCGATTCAGTGGACTGTCGCTCGGAAAGTTGCCGGTAGCCGTTTTCCACCATCACGATTGCCGCGTCCACCAGAACTCCAATCGCCAAAGCCAGCCCGCCGAGCGACATGATGTTCGAAGTCACATGCAGGTAATACATCGGGATGAACGACGCAAGCACCGCGATGGGCAGCGTCAGTATCGGTATCAATGCCGAACGAAAGTGGAAGAGGAAGATAACAATGACCACGCTCACGATGAGCGCTTCTTCCAGCAACACCCGCTGCAAAGTTTCAATCGATGCGTGAATTAGTCCCGAGCGGTCATATCCGGAAACCACCTCGACACCCGGCGGTAGCGATGGTTTGATTTCCGAAAGCTTCTGCTTGACCCCGTTGATGACCTTGAGCGCATTCATTCCGTCGCGCATCACGACAATTCCACCAACGGTTTCGCCTTCGCCTTGCCATTCGGCAACACCCTCCCGGATGTCCGGCCCAAATGTAACCGTCCCTAAATCGCGAATGAGGACCGGAGTGCCATTCTTGGTTACGACCGCGACAGTCTCCAGATCGCTCAGAGAATGCAGATAGCCCAGCCCGCGAATCATGTATTCGGCCCCGCCCATTTCCAGCAGTCGTCCGCCAACTTCATTGGTACTCGCTCGAACTTTCTCAATAACCGTCGAGAGCGGGATTCCGTACGCGCGCAACTTGTCGGGGTCGACGTTCACCTGATACTGGCGGACGAATCCGCCGATGGTGGCTACCTCCGCCACTCCTGGAACCGTTTCAAGTTGGTAGCGCAGATACCAGTCTTGAAGACTTCGCAAATCGGCTAGACTGCGACGGTGGCTGCGGTCTACAAGAGCGTATTCAAAGACCCAGCCTGCTCCCGTTGCATCTGGCCCAATCGCCGGATGAACATCCGCGGGCAAACGCCCGGTGATTTGTTGCATGTACTCCAGAACCCGCGACCTCGCCCAGTACAGATCGGTAGTGTCTTCGAACACCACGAAGACGTAGGAATCCCCAAACATGGTCTGTGCTCGCACCGCTTTGACATGCGGTGCAGCAAGTAGCGTTGTGACGATGGGGTACGTGACCTGGTCTTCGATAATGCTGGGAGGCTGGCCCGCCCACGGCGTGTGAATGATTACTTCCACGTCGGAAATATCTGGCAACGCATCTAGAGGGATCTGACGCAACGCCCAGATTCCTGTTATCACCAGCAGTAGCGTTCCCGTGAAAACTAGAAATCGATTTCCGGCGCACCAATCAATCCAACGAGAGATCACGTTACATCCCTCCGGTGGCGTTGATGCTCAATTGCTTGCTGACAATAAGTTGTCCACCCTTTTTCGCCGCGATCGTGACTTGCCACGTTCCGCCGCTGTCGAGGTGCCCCGAACCCAGATAAACACCATTGCCCTTGTCGCTCAGAGTCACCGGCATCCGCATCGCCGCCATTCCCATTGCAGGCATCGCCGGCATAAAAAACGTCACGCTGACATCCGCCCCGGAAATGGCCGCGCCACTTGCCTCCGTTAGTTTCACGCGGAAGAGGTTGTCGCCTTTGCGCGGCGGACTCGGTTCTGAGCTCAGTTCCACATTTCCCTGTGCCGCGTTCATCGCCGGCGCCCCGCCCGCGCCGGGGGGAGGCGGGACGAAAGAACCGAGTGCCTCCTGCAGCTGGCTTTCAGAGTCGATCAGAAAATTTGCGGAGGTAACAATTTCTTCGCCCGCTTTTAATCCTTTCAGCACGATGAAATCGTCACCCACACGCGCTCCCAACTGCACTTCTCGCGGTTCGAGATACCCGTCTCTGCGCTCCACAAAAACAATCTCGCGAGTTCCGGACTGCAGCACGCCTGATGCGGGGATTACCAGTTGCCACCCCATCGGAATCTTTAAGTTCACATTGACGAACATGCCGGGTTTGAGCTGCACGCCCGGATTGGAAAAAACCACGCGCACTTTGGCCGTCCGCGTTTCCATATCCACTTGCGGATAAATGAAGTCCACGCGACCGGTAAACGTCCGCTCCCCGAAGGTACTCACCGTGAGCGTTGCGGGAGCGCCGATTTTTATGCGCGCAAGATCGTTTTGAAACACCTGCGCCTGCACCCAAACCATCGAAAGATCCGTGATGGTGTACAGGCGCATTTCCGGCTGCACGGCGACACTGGGAAGAGCATTACGTTCGGTAATGTAGCCGGAAACCGGCGCATCGATTTCCAGTTCCTGCTGCACCTGGCCGCTGGATTCCAGTCTGGCAATCTCCTTTTGCGGTACGCCCCACTGCTTAAGCCTCTCTGTCGTCGCGTCAAGCAATGACGCTGCGCTAGCCGTAACGCCCGGCACCGAGCTGTGCGTGACTTGTTGTTGATTCTGCTTTGCCGCTAAATATTCGCGTTCGGTGGCCACCAGATCAGGACTGTACATGGTGAATAGCGGCTGCCCTTTGCGAACGTATTGGTACGTAGCATCCGCGAAAACTTTTTGGATGTAGCCGGAAAATCGCACCTGCACATACGCAAGCCGCCTTTCGTCCATCGCGACATTTCCCGTAGTACGAATTTCGTCGTCGACCAGTTTGCTTTCGACCTTGCCGGTCTTCACCCCAATGCTTTGTAGCCGCTGCGGAGAAATTTGCACCGGAACGAGTGGCGCTTCAGTAGCCACAGAAGCGCCCGCCATCGAACTCGCGGGGGATTCCGGTGCAGAAAGCTTTACAGTCTTGGTCTCGCCGCCCGCCATTGGCTTCGCAGCGCGATAGTGCAGCCACAATCCAACAAGAACCACGGCGAGCAAGATGTTTCCGATCAATGCCAGCAAAAACCATGTGCGAAAATTTTTCATCGCTTCGCCCCTTCGCCGCGCAAGGCCAGCCCGCTAAGTTGTTCGAGCCGTGCCAGCGCCGTCTCCCGGTCCGCGGTGCTTTTCCAATACTCTTCATCCAGATGAAGCACATCGAGAAACGAACCCAGCAGCGCCTGAATGTCCTGCCGATTGTTTTGGTACGCTGCAATGCCCGACTGGAATCCCGCGCGCGCCTGTGGCAATAACCCTTCTCGATAAATTTTCAGCACGTCCGCGGTCTTCTGCGCGATTTCGTATTCATTCCGGAGTTCAAACGCAACCTGCTGCGACTGAACCTCGGACTCACTGCGGGAGCGCTTCAGCGTAGCCTCTGCCTGAGCAAGTTCCGGGCGCTGTTTGCGATTTCGATAAATGGGAACGCGAACCCCGACGCTCAGCAAGTAGTAGGCGCGGAATTGCGCCGGGTCGGTGCGCTGCCACATGTACTGAACGTTGAAGTCCGGATAGAAATCCTTGTGTGCCAGATCGACTTGCAGTTTCTGCTTCTCAACCATCTTCTCCGCGCCAGAAATTTCTGGGCTTTGCGTTTTCGTCGCGGCTAAAAGCTCCTCGAACGTGTACGCAAGCGAAGTCTCGCGCAACTCGGATGGCTCGATGTCTGGCGAACTCTGCGACCGATTCAGAAGTTGCTTGATCTGCGCCTGCAACTTGGCCACTTCCAGATGGTGCATGCTGATTTCGCGCAGCAACTTGGTCTGCTCAATCTGTGCCCGCAGCAATTCCTGCTGGTTGCCCATGCCCGATCGGTAGCGCGCGTCTGCGGATTTCTCCACCTGCTTCAGGAGTTGCCCATCGCTCTCAAGAATCCCCAGCGTCGTGGAAAGATACGCAAGCTGGAAGTACGCCGATTTAACTCCAGTGAGAACCGCGCGACGTACAGATTCGTACTGCTGCTGGACCACATCAGCATCCCTCTTCGCGATCTCGCCTCTTAGCCGCAGCTTTCCTGGATACGGCAAATCTTGCGACACGCCGAGACCAAAGTAGGCGAAATCGCTGTTCGTATACCCGGCGAAAGGTCGTGGACTTCCCACGTTGACCTGTTGCACCGTGAATTGCGGATCGGGAAGTGTCGCGACTTGTGAAGCAATCTGCTTGGCCGACTGCCAGCCTTCGCGCGCAGCCTGAATCTGCGGATTGTTCTGCTCCGCCTCCGCTAACAAATCTTCCAGCGAAGTGACGGCGCTCCCGTCAGTGTGCCCATATTCTTGCGGCGGCGAAGCAACCTGGGCCTGCTCCTGCGCGAACAATCCGCGAGCGTGCACAAAAAAAAGAAGCAGTGCCGCAAACAAAAGAATCCTCGGTACAAATAATTCACGTTGCGGTTTTTCGCCGCGAAAGGACGACATGATGCTGCCTCCACAAAAAAATCGAGAAGTTCAACCAGTGATAGTGGATTTGTGCTCCGCGCTATGACGGATCACAGCGGCGCAGAGCCAAATTAAAGACACAAATAGAGAAGTGGTGCGCAGAACGCACACCAATAGGCGGTCTAGATCAGCAGGGAAGCGTGAAGCGTGTAAAGCTCAGGAGGCGAATATTGCTGACTCTGAATCGTGACAACGGGCTCGAAGCCTAACGAAGCACTCTCAAACGGCTGAGTATATTCAATAATCGCGATCGTCGACGCAGGTGCGACCGGTGCCGTAGGCAGCACATTGGGCGTCTGTCCCGAAGTCATCGTTTTGCAGCACCCATGGCTATGATTCGCTGGTGTGCAGGGCATCGACGCACAACACTCCATGCTCTGGTCATCCGGCGTCATGGCGGACATGCAGTCCGCAAATTGCAGGAGCAAAAATCCCGCCACTGCCAGCATCATGACTATTTTCTTGCCCATATTCCAATTTCAACTCTAGGTCTATCAGACGTCGCCGTCAAGCAATCGTGTCTCGCTTGATATTACCGACAAAATTTTCGCGCCAGCTCCGAAGCGCGCTCGAAAGCGTCCTCGCATACTGGGTAAACTTGAGGAAATTGTTCGGCTGCTTTTTTCGCGATTTCTTCCAGTGAAGCGCTTCCATCCATTGCTTCCAATAAAAACCGATCAGCGCGCCCTTCCTCGGTCAGCACGGGGACGTAATCGGTCGCATGCCTCCGCAGGAGTTGCAAAGAAACATCGGCGCCCTCAAAAGTCGACTGCCGGAAGTGTATCTTGGCGCTGCTGTCCGCTGGAGTGGTTTCCGTTTCCCATCTCCAAATATAATCTTTACCAACCAGATTGGCACGGAGAGTCACCAAAATCTCCTGCCCTTCCGTCATTGCTAGCAACTGCGCCATCAAATAACGGCAGCACTCCACGAACGTCGGAAACGATCATGTCCACGCGCTCCGGCAATTCTGTCTTCCGCGAATCACCTTGAAAAAATTGGATACGGTCGGCAAATCCGTTTGAAAGGGCCATTTGCCGCGCTACATCAACGGTATCTTCCGTCTCGATCGCATAGACGCGTTCTGCTCCCGCCCGGCACGCCAGTAACGCATACCGACGGGCCGCATCCAATCTCGGCTACCACATCTCCTGGACGCACGCAGCGCGAAATAGCTTGCACATAGGCATTGAATCGCGCGGAATCGCTAATCATGTCTCCGAAGTTACGAAGGGAGTACATATCAACGGTCCAGAAAACTCGCCAGCGAATCGATTCCCGCAAAATCCTGCCGGATCGCCTCGCACAATTCATCCAGGCCTACTGTGTCTCTTCGCGGATTGATTTTTCGTATCGGAACGCTACCAACCAGGCGACTCAGCACCACGAACTCGTCGGCACGTTGCTGAACATCCAAGAAGTTTGTGGCATAGGTATTTCCCACCAGCATCATCAGCGCCGTTTTCTGCGAGATGGTTTCCACACACGCTTCGGATACAGCCGGGGCGTCACCGAAAACGTATACCGCTCCAATTCGCAGCGGACGATCTTCGAACCTGGCTGGCCCCGTTTCTCCAAGGCTTAGATAACGTTTATCCCAGTCGGCCGTTATCCGGGGAAGTGCGTCCGCCGAGCCGCAAAGTAATCTGACCGAATCGGGCCACAGGTTTATGCGTGGATATGCTGGAAGCACGTCAAATTCAGATTTGCGCTCAGCCAAAGCCACAATGTCGTCGGACAGCACAGGAAATCCGTGTCGCGCGAACGCAGCTGCCGTAGTGGATTTTCCGGCGCCTTCCGCACCCACAAAAACAACGCTTCGATTATTAATGCTGACCGCGCTTGCGTGAAGACAAACAACTCCGCGCAAGCGCAGCAGCAATCCCAATACCGGCCCAACCAGATAAGTAAGGGTATCTTCGAGTGTAGAACTTGCGGGCCAATGAGCCCACAGCGTCGCCAAATCGCGGTCCAACCAGAATTCGACCCCGTCGCTATAGCGCACTCGCAGAAATTCGCCGTCGTTTTTATCCCAGATCTGAAACGCTGGTTCTCCTGTCTCACTGAAATAGGAACTTACGTATCGCAGCTTGCATCCCGTGTTCGATGGCTCGCCAACCGGTAAAGATCCGAGTGTTATTTCGACGTCAGGAGGGGTCTCGATCGAGGGATTTGCTGGCATCAGACCCGCTATATGGCGATTTGAGTGTAAAATTAAACCGTATGCAGTATAGGAGTTCGCCGGCTTCGAAATTACGGCGTGGTCGGAATTTTTTTTTAAAATCAAGCTTTCATCGAAACGAAAAGCATCGTAACGACTTCTCTCCAGTCGCTACAGTAGTGAATGACCAGGCACATAGTTAATTAAATCGAGGTGTTCTTACGACCTGTTGTTCGGCCACCGTCAAGTTTACCGTGCTGGCCTACTGATTTTGTCAACTCTTGTACCTTACCGTAGACGGTTAGAGTCGGTTTCGAGTACGGCTTTCCTTCCTTGTCGTGGTTCATTTTAGCTGTCACATGTCCAGATCAGACCCGTCACTTGTTGACAGCCTTCAACCACATTCCGAGGCAATAAGCTCGAAATCGTTCAACTTCAATCGTATCATAAAAAACGCCCAACTTTGTGGGCTCAACAAACTCGCGTATTCTTTCGGATAGCTGTTGATTTACCATCCATTCCTTTCCTCGAAGTTTGATCTTTGTCGCCACAGGATCTAGCGGCAACGGTGTTTTCGCCCGTAATCGCAATTCCTCTGGTAGTCTTCCGATCATGGACTCTCGTAGCAGTCTTTTCTTATACATCCATGGAAAAGCCGGGATTGCCAGGAGATAATGGACTAGCCTCAGATCTAGAAAAGGGTATCGCACTTCGACGGGGTAATGGGTTATCCCCGGATCTTCTGACTCGAAAAAGCTGGTCCACTGCGGAAATAGCATGGAGGCGTGCGCCTTGGTACGGCTCGGATGCTGTTCGGCAAGCGGTATCGCAAATCCGGTACACTCTTTCCACCGCGCCTCCAGTCCCGCTCGCTTGACAAAATCCCGATCGAGCCAGGATGGAAATCCAGAGAACCCGCCCATCCTTCTGAAAATCGACTGAACCCGGCGGGTAATGCCGAGCCAGGGCAAAGGTCTGATCCAGAGAAACCACGCCGTTTCGCCAGCCAAGCGGCTCCACTCTTGGTTTCGCCGCAGGTCTTTAATGTAGGGCCACATTTGAAAATACATCAGATTGTCCGCGCCTTCGCCCGACAATGCTACCCGCGAATGCACTGCAACCCTTCTAAACTGCTCAAAGAGACCGGCAGACAATGGATTTTCGACCGGTTCTGGAAACCGATACTCCAAATCGTCCCATTTTTCAAACAACTCAATGTCATCGAGCGCCAGATAATTGTTCGGGATGCCGAGATAATCGGCCAATTTGGTTGCGTAGAAACCCTCGCCATCGCGTATCAGGTAGTCATACCCCAAAGTATAACTTCGTAAATCGGGAAGTCCCCCGTGACTTCTGCAAAATGCACTTGCCACTGCGGCGACAGCACCGGAATCCAAGCCCCCGCTTAAAAAAATCCCGGCGCTGTCGACCGGTAAGCGATCGATTACTGCGGCTCTTAACAGCTCGTTAAAATTATCGACATAATCGGCACTGCGGGAATATCGAATTCGTTCTTGGGTCGGCGGCCGCCAGTAACGTTTCATGTGCAAACTATCGCGCGAAACCAGCATCGTGTGGGCGGGGGGTAATCGCTGGATGTCTTGAAAGGTTGTAGTGGTGTTATCGTAGTTCGATCCAAAAAGTAAAAAATCTCCGATGGTGGCCTCATTTAGTTTGCTCGTCACTGCGGGGTGCCGACGCAGACAATTAATAGTATTACTGAAGAGAAAGACCCCACCAAGCGCTGCGTAGTAAAAAGGCTTTATGCCAAAGTGGTCGCGCGCGCAAAAAAGCGTTTTGGCCTTCGAGTCCCAGATCCCAAAGCCAAAGTCTCCGCGCAAATGCTCAACGCACTCAGGGCCCCATTCTGCATATGCGTGCAAGAGTAATTCCGAGTCTGAGGGAGGTTCGTTGAACCTTCGCCCTGCAGCCTCCAGCTCTTTCAGTAATTCGGTTTTGGAGTCCAGGCGTACGTCGGCGGTAATCCACATCGACTCCAGCTGCACTGGGTGGAGTTCGCTGCGCGACTTTCTCGCAGTTGTTAGCAGTGTGTGGCCAAGGCCAATGTTACTGCCTAGCCATATCCCGCTCCCGTCCGGCCCTCGGTAAGCCAGAGAGTCCGTCATGTTGCGCAAACGCTCCCCTTCGAGGGGAGCGCCATCGCGATGGAATATGCCCACTATGCCGCTCAAAGATACCCCGCCGCGCAGATTGTCAATCGCACAATTCAGGTAACTAGCAGCTCATTTAATGCGTTGTAAGGAAAGAATGTTACCGTAAAATGTGAAAAAAGTTCCATTTAGGGAAAGCGGCAAGATTTCTTGACACTAAGGCGCTTGTTATCAATAACGTAAATTTGAGATGTGTGTCAAATACGGCATGTTAATTGCTTGTTCCTTCCACAGGGGTATTGACCGTGAAGCTCTCATTTCGTTTAATGCTGTGTTTGTCGGCCTTGTTGTTTATTACTGCTGGTGCCGCTTCGGCAGACACTCTTATAACTTATCAGCTTACCGGACCTATAACGGCCTCTTTCGAATTGCCAGTTAATCCGGTCGTGACTATTTTCACTTTGGGTTTCGATTTTCAGGTGACACCCATAAACCTAATGATTAATGGGGTGGCGTCATCGGACTTTTTAGTCTTCTATAACACGTTCGCTGGCGGAGCTTTCGGTGCCTTCTCCTGTGGCAGCTGCAAAGATCTAAGTTTAGCTGGTCCGCAACTGTACTCGGGCTCGGAGGATTCTCCCACGATGCTTGCCCTTAATAATGTGTCCCTAACTAATTTTGGGAAAGGAACCCCCGCAGGCACGATTTCAACATCAGGCACGGTAGGCGTACCTGAGCCCTCAGCTGTCGTTCTCCTCGGCATTGGCCTTTTAGCGGTTGGGCTCTTGGCATTTCGTTTCAAGCCGGGATTCGCGATCACTGCCAGTTAAGCCAAGCCTCACGAAAATATCTCCAGCGGCAAGTCCTTCAACAGCTTGCCGCTATTTTTTTGTCCGGTTGGCCACCGGGAACGCTTCGTCAAACGCTCCAAAATGTGTATGCAATTCTTCCGGCTCGTTTAGAGCAATGCCGTCACATTCTACCCATGCGTGCGCTTCGAATTTCTCTCCGGCTTTTCGCGTTCCGATCCGCACCCTCGATTCAATTCCTTGCCGTGCGAGTAGCCACCACAGCGCTAAAGAATTGTCCAGGCAGGTAGCGTTTCCCAGTCCGCGGTAAGCCGCCGATCTCACCATGCGTGCAGTCAAAGCTGCACGTGCGGTCTTCTTCAAATCTGAGTGGTCAGAACCGCTCGATTCGACTTCCGGTAGGTATTTTTGAAGACTTAATTGTGTTGCGCGAAAGCCGCGGATACGCAGGCTGAAAGAAATTACCGGCAGCAAAGCGACAGCCCGCAGGAAAATCCCGCGCGCGCCCGGTTCCAAGGCGCTAAACCGCTGAAGCGGTTCCCACATCGGAGGAGATCACGGTCAGCAAACCGTTGTCGGACAATTTTTCCAGCAATTCGTTGAGGTTGCCGCGGAGCGTCTTAGCATCAACGTCATACTCACTCAGGAGCGCTTTGTACGCACTCTCAACATTTGCTGACGTCGTCGTCAATTGCCACATTCGCGCGCCCACTTCGTCCAGGCCAAAATAGCGTTCCGTCTCCAGATTCAACAGCACCGCTTCCTTATCCATGAAGCGCACCAACACATGAGAAGGAGCGCTCACTTTGTCGTTAAACGAAACCATCGTCGCTCACCCACCTGGCCCACCGGTCGTCGGTAACGCCGCACTGAACTTGAATGCCAATTGTATCGAATACTGGCCCGCTGGCACAGAATAGCTGGGGGTCCTTGGGTTTGCCAAACGTACTTCTATAACCGGCAGGGAACACCATCGTAGAAATAACTTGTGTTTAAACTTATATATTAGTATAATTAGCAATGGTTCTGGCCGTTAACCCCGCATCGGGCGCTCAGCGCTGGCACCCCTCGCCCTCTTCAAAAGCTCCTCTCGTCGCAGGTAATTCTCATTTAAATACCAGCGGTGATTCCTTTCAACTAGCTAAAACTCCGACCGCGTCGGGTTATGGCCGAAATCCTTTAGTTTCAGGATCTTCCAAACTCTTTTGCATGTTTGCCGCGAGCTCTTCTTTGTTTTCAACACTTTCCAGACTCTTTGCACAAAAAACACCCGGGGTGGGGGTATCCCCATCCTCCCGTCCGCACAGCCGCGAAGGTCCTGAATCAACTCGTCGAATCAAAGCCGCTCATTCGCAATTCTATTTTTGGCCTGTTCGAGTGGGGAACACCGCATGCTCGGACGCCGCCATTGGCGCGTCGCCTTTGCGGTCGCGCCACAAAATGGCATTCAGTAATTTATTATCGGCGGCATCGGCGTGCCCCCAATCCATTTTCGCCGATTCTTTTGCGCCGGGCGCGTTTCGCTTGTTCGTCTGGAATATCAGGCCGTTATCCAGATTGTGGTGATCCGCCACGAACGGTTGCTGGCTGCCGTCGCCAGAAAACAGTGACGAAATCGCCGGAGCATACGCGTCGTTGTGATTCATCGGCGGCAAACCCAACAGCATCTCCATCGTTCGGATGAGACTGACGGTAGTAAAAAATCCGTGCTCCACGTTCGGATGTTCGATTGTGCCGGACGCGTATTTGCTGATCACCAGCGCAATGCTGCGATGCGCATCCACATGGTCGGCGCCATCCTGCGCGTCGTCTTCCACGATAAAAATGGCTGTGTCATTCCAGTACGCGCTGTGCGATATCGCTTCCACAACGCGGCCCACGGCGAGATCGTTGTCCGCAATCGAAGCCGACGGCGTGGGAAATCCCGGGCGGGTTCCGCCGGTGTGATCATTGGGAAGGCGCAGCAGCGTGTAATTGGGCAATTCTTTTTCCGGTTTCTTTTCCTCGCGCGCCCGCACGAAGCCGTCAAACTCATTCAAAAATTCATCCACGCGCAATTGATCCGGATAATCCACTTTGAAATCCGGAAAGACCGGATCGAAATGGCCGCGCAACTCCGGCTTGGTCGCGACGTTGCGGCGCAGTACCGGCACCGCCCATGGATACGGGCTTGGCGCGCCTTTCGGTTGCCCAACATTTGCTGGCAGCGGCTCGCCTTTGCGTATCGCGGTCAGAGGACATGCGCCGCCAGCCGGCGACGGCGTGCCTTCTTTCGGCGAAGCTGCAGCACTCGCTTTTTTCTCGCACCATTCGCTGGCGACAAATTCGCCATAGTGGCGATAGCTCAAACCGTGCCGCGCCGCGTTCCCCCAAAGATATCCGCTCATCGGCTCATCCACGTCCGGCTCACCGCGCTCGAGCGGATATTCATCCGCCACCATGCCTTCGTAATCGTAAGTGCGTTCGCGGCTGCGATAAGCAATCTGCCACGTCTTCTCGTTGTAGTCGCTGGTAATGGCAGCCGTCGACCACACGTGCCCGTCGCCGGAAACTTCGCCGGAATCATAAAAGTTATCGAGCACGCCAAATTGCAACGCCAGTTTGTGCTGGTTGGGAGTTATCTCTTCCCCGTACATGGTGAGTGACGGATCGCCGTTGCCCACATTCAGGTCGCCAAAGATCTGATCGTAGGTACGATTTTCCTTGATGATGTAAATGACATGGTGAATGGGCGAGACGCCCCCGGGAAACAGAAGGCGTCCCGGCTCCACAAGCAATTGCATTTGTTGCTGCGCGACGTGCGTGAAATTCGTCAAATTATTTTCTATTTCTCCCAGCTTTAGCCGCGCGATCGATCCATGAAGCAAAGTCGCAATGTAAGGATGTTCTCTTTTCCGTGGTGATGCCGGCGAAGAGTCGAGTTTCCCATTCGGCCCCGTTCCCAGCCCTTTACCAGTAGCGATGAGCAGATCGTCTCCGGCAACAGCTACCGCTAACGTGTACCACTCGGTAGGTATGAATCCGAGTGCCGGCAAATACGTTACGGACTGATGATGGCCGTTGACCACGCTGGTGGTGTCGAACACCGCGACCGAGTTGGTTGCTGCATTTGCCGCGAACAGTCGCTTTCCATCTTTGCTCTGCGCCAGCGCATTTGTTTCACAACCGGGAAACTCCTGCTTCGGAAGGCGAGTCGAGAAAAACCCTTGCACCGCACCCGACTTGGTGTCCACGGCCGCAACAGCATCGGCGTTGGACAACGCCACGTACAAAATTTTCTCGTCGGGGGACAGCAGCATCGCTGTGGGATGCGAACCCGGAGCAACCGGCGATTTCGGCAGCAGCATGGAGACGCGCCGAACAACTTGGTTGCTTACAAGGTCCAGCTCCGCGACCTGCGACGCATTCCACAAACTGCACCACGCGCGATGTCCATCCCGGCTGACGATTACGGTGTAAGGAAAAGACGATGGCACGAATTTGTGCGCGCCCAGATCGAAATGCGCCAAATCGGTTCCGGATTCCGCGTCCATCACGACGGCGTTGTCAGAGAGATTGTTGGCGATCAGCAACAGATCTTTTCCATCGCGTTGAAAAACCGCCAGCCCGGCGGGATACGGAATCGCGCTGCCTTTCGGCAATTTGAATAAGCCGCTCGCGACGTACGTTCCAGGGGACACAGGTTGCGGCGCAATCTTCAAAAAGCGCTCCGCTGTTAACTTGCCTAGCTCGAATCGATATACGGCAATGCCGTTGCCGGTGCTGCCTGCGCGTTTGCCGGTCGGATCGGTGATCGAGCCCATCGAGGCGTACAGTCGCGTGCCGTCCGAGCCAAAAGCGAGTCCGACAAAGTAACTCTGGTGCGCATCTTGAGCCAGGCGCTTTTCCGGGAAATCGGTAACCTGATTGGTCTGCAAATCGAGCACGGCGATGGATTGCTTCATCCCGGATTCCGCCGTGCCAAAGCCATTGTTGAGAAGCGCGGCGTAACGACCGTCTGGGCTGACCGCAATTGTTTCCGGGAAGCCATTGGTGCGCTGCGGCGCGCCGGGAACTGAACCGGCAATAACTTTGCTTGTGGCCAGGTGCGTGGGTTCCTGGTCAGCGCCCAATTTTGGAACTAAAAATGTGCACAACAGCAGCAAAACAAATTTGAGTCCACGCACCTCTGCCTCCTTGAAAACCACTAGCTGGCAATTCAGTTTAGACAATTAATTACGGAGTGACATTGAAGCGCGTAATTCGCGGGAGTACAAGCGGCAAACGATTAAAAAATAATGAAAAAAGAATCAGCAACGGAGCGTCTGCCTAAGCGCATCGCCCGGCCATCGCAGCGATGGGTAATTACAAATTACTCCCGTTTTGTTCCAGGGGATGCGGCGGGCTCAGCCGTGCTGTTAGCGCTCGCGTCCAGGTTGTAAGCGGTGTTCACCATGCCGAAATGCGAGAACGCCTGCGGAAAATTTCCGAGCAGCCGCCGTCCTACGGGATCATATTCTTCCGACAGCAACCCAAGGTCATTGCGAATCGCCAGTAAACGATCAAATACCGCGCGCGCCTCCGCGTGGCGTCCTTGAAACGCGTAGTTGTCGGCCAGCCAGTAGGTGCACGGAAGAAACGCGGCTTCGCCATGCGGCAAGCCATCGACATTTTCATCGACGGTGTAACGGTGCACGAAACCGTCCTTCGACAGCAGACCTTTCTCAATAGCTTCAACCGTTCCGAGAATGCGTGGGTCGTTCGCCGGCAGAAATCCGGTAATCGCCATCATCAACAAACTGGCGTCCAGATGCTTCGATCCGTAAAACTGCACGAATGAATTTAATTCCGTGTCGAAGCCCTTGCTGCAAACTTCGTCGTGAATCTTGCTGCGAAGCGCCCGCCATCGTTCGAGCGGGGGATCCGCCAGCCAGCCTTGCTCCGCGGATTTTACCGCGCGATCCATGGCCACCCAGGCCATCATTTTCGAGTGCGTAAAATTTCGTCGCGGACCGCGCACTTCCCAGATGCCTTCGTCTGGTTCCTCCCACGCCGTCTCGAGGTGTTCGATCAATGCTCGGCCTACGCCCGTAGAAGTATTTTTATCCGGCACCAGTCCCGCCTGGCGACAGAGATACAGCGTGTCCGCGATCTCTCCGTAAACGTCGAGCTGCAACTGGCTGTACGCAGCGTTCCCGGTGCGAACGGGTTTGGAATTCTCATAGCCTGGCAGCCAACCCAGTTCCAGCTCGGTGAGCCGCCGCTCGCCGCGCAAACCGTAAACAATGTTGAGCTCCGAAGGTTTGCCCGCCACCGCGCGAATGAGCCACTCACGCCAGGCCCGTGCTTCGTCCAGGTATCCGGCGATAATCAGCGCGTGCAGCGAAAGAGTCGCGTCGCGCACCCAGCAGAAACGGTAATCCCAGTTACGCACGCCCCCAATCAATTCCGGAAGGGATGTAGTGGGCGCCGCAACGATGGCGCCCGTCGGGGCGTACGTCAACGCTTTCAAAGTGATGAGAGAGCGCATCACTGCATCTTTTGATTTCCCATCGAATGAGCAGCGTCCTGTCCATTCGCGCCACCACTTTTCCGTATCGAGAATGACCTTTTGTATGTCGAGCGGCTGCGGCTCATCGCGATAAGACGGGTACCAGCACAAATCGAAAGGAATTGTCTGTCCCGCCGAGACCGTAAATTCAGCAACGGTTTTAAAATTCTCGCTGCAGATTTTCACCGGTGTACGCAAGCGAACCGTGTCAGGTCCGGCGATGGCGGTAAGCCCGTCTTCCGTTCTGCGCACCCACGGAACGACGGAGCCGTAATCGAAACGAATGACTAACTCCATCTTCATCGGCACCTGGCCGCGCTGACCAACCACCAAGCGCAATAAATCCGCGGTGCTTGTCGTGGGCGTCATGCAATCGATGACCGTTACGGCGCCGCCCTCCGTCTCGAATGTCGTTTCCAGAATGAGCGTGTCTTCGCGATACCTCCGGTTAATGCTCTTGACGTCGCATGCGGGAGCAATCATCCACCGGCCATGATCCTCGGTACCAAGAAGAGCGGCAAAGCACGCGGCGGAATCAAAACTCGGCAGGCACAACCAGTCGACGGATCCTTCGCGTGAGACTAGCGCCGCGGTGTTGCAGTCGCCGATCATGCCGTAATCTTCTATGCGAGATGGCACGCCATGCTCCTGTTAAACAAACTTCAATTATAAATGACTCGCTACGAATAAAATGACTCAGGGCGTAACGAGACCGCTTTTATCGCGCGCTTCAATGTATCTCAGCCGGCCGCCGACGTACGTGAGCTCAGCGCTTCAACGGTTATTGACTTTTCCCCTCGTTTACAGGATTGTGTGTCACCTAGCCTCATTGATTTTCGACCAGACAGCAAGCTGGAAGCGCGTCCGTCGTCTGGTAACGGTTGCGTCGTCGCGGGAGCGGAGCGAGTGCAGGAGCATGTGCTTCTACTGGACCTTGTTTTCGTGAGCGATCCGCATTTGCTCTCCGTGGTCCGCGCGGCCATAGAACGGCTGACCGAGGTGTACGGCTTCTCCCCGCCAGAATGCCGCTCCATAACCCGCGCAGTAGATGAAGCTCTCGCCAATGTGATACGTCACGCGTACGAGAATCGCCCGGGCCAGCGCATCGAAGTTTCTTGCAAACGGATTTCCGAATTGGTCGAAGGCCGGCAGCGTGAGGCGCTGGAAATTCAGATGCTCGATTGGGGCGTCCCTCTCGATCCCAGAAAACTCACCGCGCGCTCTTTGGATGAAGTAAAGCCCGGCGGCCTGGGACTACATTTTATCCGCGACAGTATGGACGTGGTGGAACGCCGGCAGGTAAATGGCGGGAATCAACTTCGGCTCGTGAAATACCATAATGGAAAAGTAAAAGACCAGAGACCTCAAGGAGCGTAACTTTGCAGATTGCCGCGCGCCGTTTAGACCATGCCACTATTTTTGATATTACCGGACACATCGACCTTGCCAATTCTCCGGAGTTGCGGAAAACGCTATTAAAGGAATTACGCGAAAATAAAACTCCACGGGTAATCCTGAATCTCACGGGCGTTCGCTATATCGACAGCTCCGGAGTAGCCTCGCTAGTGGAAGGCTTGAAAGCCGCGCGCGATCAGGGTCTGCGGTTTATTCTCTTCGGACTGAGTCCCTCCGCCAGGGAAGTGCTGCAGCTTTCCCGGCTGATCAATATTTTCGAAGTGCACGAAAACGAAGAGCAATCTTTGGCTTAACCGTATCTGCACGCGCGCCAGATCGAGGGCCTAGTGGAGTTCGTTTCTGATATCGGAGCAAGTGTTACCGGTGGTCTTGCCTACATCGGTTCTCTTGCTGGATTAGCAGGACGCGCCGCCTATTACACTTTCATCGCGCCATTTCATGGAAAACCTCTGCGGCTGCAGCGAGCCATTTCGCAGGCCCTCGACGTAGGTGTTCGCGCGCTTCCCATTCTTTCCCTGATTACGTTTTTTATCGGCTTGATCCTGGCATTGCAAAGCGCATACGAATTGCGCAAATTTGGCGCCATCAGTTTTGTAGCCGGCGCTGTCGCCATTTCCATGACCCGCGAGCTTGGCCCTTTGATCACCGCGATCGTGGTGATCGGCCGTTCCGGCTCGGCCTTCGCCGCGGAAATCGGCACCATGAAAGTCACCGAAGAAATCGACGCCCTGGAAACCATGGCGATCAACCCTATTCATTTTCTGGTGACGCCAAAGTTCCTGGCCATGATCGTTATGTTGCCGTGTCTGACCATCTGGGCCAATTCCATGGGCATGCTTGGCGGCGCACTTTTCGGCGTGGCGCAAGCGGATTTTACTTTTGGACGATATATTCAGTCGTCCATCGATGCGCTTTTCCTGCGCGACATTATCAGCGGCTTGGTGAAGAGCGTTATGTTTGGCGCGACCATCACCGCCGTGGGATGCCACGAGGGATTGGCCACGGGCGCGGGTCCGGAGCAAGTGGGCCGCTCGACCACCCGAGCTGTGGTGATGTCGATTTTTCTGGTCGTAGTGGTGGATTTGATATTCACGGCGATTTTCTTCTTTGTAAGCGATCACTAGTTCGAGGGTCTGTTATATGGATGAACAGTTCGACGATAGTCCGCTGCCAGACGTGATGATCTCTCTGCGCGATCTCCGCGTCAGCTACGGCGACCGCGAAATTTTGCACGGCGTTAGCTTCGACGTGATGCGCGGCGAAACCATGGTAATTCTGGGCGGTTCGGGTTCCGGCAAGAGCACCTTGCTGCGCACTCTCGTTGGCTTGGAGAAGCCCAGCTCCGGCCGGATTATTTTGCGAGGAAAAGACATCTCCACGGCTTCGACAGAAGAGATGGACGACATTCGCAGGAAATTGGGCATGTCTTTTCAGGGCGGCGCGCTTTTTGGTTCCATGACCGTCGGCGAGAATGTCGCGCTTCCGCTCCGCGAACACACTGAGCTCGAGGATTCCACGATAGAGATCATGCTGAGGCTAAAGCTGGAGCAGGTGGGTCTCGCCGGATTTGAAGACTACAAACCCTCGGAGTTGAGCGGCGGTATGAAAAAACGGGCAGCGGTGGCGCGTGCCCTGGCCATGGACCCGGAAATTCTTTTTTTCGACGAGCCCTCCGCCGGGCTTGATCCCATCATCGCGGCGGGCATCGACCAGTTAATTCTTGAATTGAAGCGCGCTTTCCGGATGACTATTATCGTCGTCACCCATGAACTAGCCAGTGCATTTTTGATTGCCGATCGCATGGTGCTGATCGATAAAGGGACCGTAGTGGCCATCGGAACGGTGGAAGAAATGCGCAACAGCCGCCAGCCGCGGCTGCGCCAGTTTCTGGATCGTGTGGCCGAGCCGGAAGTTGCGCGCGAAATGGATTATTTGCAGATGCTGACTCAGCAGTCGCACCGCGGACACGGCGCGGCTTCAAAGAGGGGTGCATGATGGAAGCAAGACGAGAACAAGCGCTCGTAGGTTTGTTTGTGATTGTTGCCGCCGCCGTTCTGGTAGCCACAGTCTTTGGCATCACCGGCGCTTTCGGCCGCACGGCAAAAACATTTCGTGCATATTTTCCTTTCGCCGGCGGACTCGAGGTCGGTTCCACGGTGCGCTATGCCGGGGGGCCGAAGGTCGGTCGCGTAGAAAAGTTGCGTATCGACCCGCAAAATCCCGCCAGCATCGAGCTCACCATCAATGTGCAGACCGATCTGCCGGTGAAAACCGACAGCCACGTGAGAATTATGAGCATGAGCCCTCTGGGCGATAACCACCTGGAAATCGTTCCGGGGAGCGCGCAGGCCGCGTTGGCCAAGGATGGGGCGGTCCTGACATCGGATAAATATCTGGACCTGAATGCCATCACCGAGCGCATCAATGATCTGGCGCCGGAAGCGCAACACCTCCTGCAGACTTTGAACGCTCGCGCCACGGAAATGAAAGTCACCATCGATCGCGTCAACGACCTCTTGAACGACCGCAATCGCTCGAATCTTTCCGGCACCCTGGCGCAAACCCACGCGATGATTGCCGAAAATCGCCCGCAGGTTAAATCCACGCTCGGGCGTATAAATGCCTCCAGCGAAAAGCTTGGACCGTTACTGGATGACTTGCGTAAGACCTCCGCGCAAGCCAACCAGACGCTGAACCATGTCGACACTATGATTGGCGAAAATCGTCCCGACGTGCGCCAAGCGGTGATTGAACTGCGGAAATCTTTGACCACCGTGACGAATTTGACCGGGCGCCTGGACCAAACGCTGGACGTAAATTCCGAAAATATCGACGAGTTGCTCGAAAACCTGCGCCACGTCAGCGAGAATCTGAAAGAATTCACCAACACCATCAAGACCAAACCATATACGTTAATCCGCGCCAATACTCCGCGTGAACACAAAACGGGTGAGCCACAATGAAAATCAGGGTGGGGATTCTTAGCCGAAGCGCGCGCCGTCTTTCACGACTCCCGAAGGGAAATGTGCCGTCAATCGTAATCATGGCGGCGGGCTGTTTGCTCTCGGGCTGCGGAGCCGCGCGGCCGACGCAATATTATCAACTGTCCGTGCCCGGGGACTTGCCGCAATCCGCGCCAAACGTTTCGGGCATCTCACTGGCGCTTGGGCCGCTGGTGTCGTCGCATCTCTACCGCGAGGATCGCATCGTGTACAGCAACGGCCCAGAACAAATGGGCACCTATGAATACAAACGCTGGACTGAACCCCCCGCTGAAATGGTGGAAGAAGTTCTCTTGCGAGAATTGCGCGCCTCCGGTCGTTACCGCGAAGTTTATTCGCAACGCAGCAGCAGTCACGCCGATTACGTGTTACGCGGACATCTTTATGACTTCAAGGAACTGACCGGAGCGTCGCTGGCCGCGCGCGTAACCTTTGAATGGGAACTACGCGATACGAAGTCGGGATCGCTGGTGTGGTCGCACTATTACAGCCACGATGAACCGGTCAGCGGTAAAGATGTGGCCGCCATGGTGGCGGCGATCGATCACAACGTGCAGCGTGGCGTCGGGGAAATTAAATCGAGCCTGGAGCAATATTTCGCAACGGTCGCCAGCAAATAAAATCTTTCTAGCTCGCCGGAACTACGGGGCTCTCCGCAGTATCTATTTTCGCCGCCGGTCGACCCGGCACGATGCTCTTCACGATCACATAGAGCACCGGAATAAAAACCAAATTCAGCGTCGTAGCGGCCAGCATGCCGCCGAAAACAGTCGTGCCTACCGAGATGCGCCCCGCGCGGCCCGCGCCTTGCGCCAGCACCAGTGGCAGCACGCCAAGAATAAAAGCCAAAGAAGTCATCAAAATGGGGCGAAGACGAATGCGCGCAGCTTCCACGGCTGCGTCGACCACCGACATTCCTTGCGCGCGCAATTGCTCGGCAAACTCGACAATTAAAATGGCGTTTTTGCTGGCAAGGCCGATCAGCATGACCAGGCCGATCTGGCAATACACATCGTTTTGCAGTCCGCGCAGCGCCTGCGAACCGATGGCGCCCAGCAACGCGACCGGCACGGACAAGAGAACGATGAAGGGCAGCACGAAACTTTCATACTGCGCGGCCAGCGTCAGATACACGACCACCAGCCCGAGACCGAATAGGATGGCCGCCTTTCCGCCGGACTGCAGTTCTTCCAGCGAAAGACCGCTCCACTCAAAGGTCATGCCGTTCGGCAGCACTTTGTGCGCCAGCGCTTCCATGTCGGCAATTCCATCCCCGGAGCTGCGTCCAGGTGCTGCGGAACCGTTGATTTCCGCGGACCGGAAAAGATTGTAGTGGCTGATAACCTGCGGACTGGCATCCTGTTCGACGGTGACTAAATCATCCAGCGGAATCATCTTGCCGGTATCCGCGCGCAAATAATATTGACCGATGTCTTTTGCTTTTGAACGGAAACGCCCGTCCGCTTGCACATAGACGCGGTAAGAGCGATTGTTGAAATCGAAATCGTTTACGTACACCGAGCCCATGTAAACCTGCAGCGCGTTGGTGATCTGGCTGAGCGGAACTTGCAAGCTCTTGGCTTTTTCGCGATCGATGCGCACCAGGTATTGCGGATCGTTGGCGGTAAAACTGGTGAACAACCCGGCCAGGTCTTTGCTGCTGTTGCCCTGGCCGACCAACTGATTCGCAGTGGCCGCGACAGCTGGCAGGGTGTTCCGTCCCAGGTCTTCCAGTTCAAATTGGAATCCGCCAAATTGTCCTAGCCCCTGAACCGCCGGCGGATTAAAAGGGATCACCAGCGCGCCGGAAATGCCAAACAATTTGGGACGAATATTTGTGATGATCTTTTCCGACGAGTGGTCTAACCCTTTGCGTTCCCGAAATGGCTTGAGGTTGGCGAAGACCATGCCGCGATTAGGCGCACTGCCTGAAAAGCTGAAGCCGGTAACAGAGAATACGCCGTTAATCTCAGGAACCTCGGCGAGCGTCTTTTCCACCTGGCTGCAGATGTCGCGAGTGTATTCGAGAGAGGCCCCCTGCGGAGACTGCACGATCATCAAAATATAACCTTGGTCGTCCTCCGGAATAAAACCGCGGGGAACGCTCTGGTAGGTCCAGTAGGTGAGTCCTAGCAACGCAAAAAAAACGATTACCGCGGCGTAGCGCCATCCGACAACTCCGCGCACCGTCTTGGTGTACAGGCTTGTTCCGCTCTCGACCACTCGATTGAAGGCCCGGAAAAAACGTCCCTGCGCACGCTCGCGGTGACGGCCAAGCAGAATTGCCGAAAGCGCGGGAGTAAGCGTCAACGCGTTGAAAGCGGATATGGCGACGGAAAAAGCTATCGTCAGCGCGAACTGCCGGAAAAGGATTCCGGTGGTGCCGGGGAACAAGGCCACGGGAACGAACACGGCTACGAGTACCAGCGACGTGGCGATAACCGCGCCGGCCACTTCTTTCATCGCTACCGAAGCGGCATTGTGCGGTTCGGTGATGCCTTCCGTTATGTGCCGCTCGACGTTTTCAATCACGACGATGGCGTCATCCACCACCAGCCCGGTAGCCAGCGTGATACCAAAGAGCGTTAGAGTATTGATGGAAAATCCCAGCATTTTGACGAAAATAAATGCGCCGATCAGTGAAACGGGAATAGTGATCGCCGGAATGAGCGTGCTGCGCCAATCCTGCAGGAATATATAAATTACGAATATCACCAGTAGAACGGCTTGCAGCAACGTAATCAACACATCGCGGATGGATTCGCCGATGACCGTGGTGGTGTCGAAAGCGACGGCATATTTCAGGCCGGGCGGAAATGTTTTCGAAAGACGAAGCAGCTCCGCTTTTGCAAGTCTGTCGACATCCAGGGCATTGGCTCCAGGCTGCTGGGTTATGGCGAGGCCGACCGCCTGGTGTCCGTTGAAGGTGAGAATTGACCCATAGTTTTCGGCGCCAAGCTCAGCGCGGCCCACATCTTTCAGCCGTACCAGCGTGCCATTCGCGCCTGTTTTCAGGATGATATTTTCAAATTCAGAAGGCTCCGCCAACCGCCCGATGGCTCGCACGCTGATTTGATAGGCCTGCTCCGTGGGAAGGGGGGACTGGCCCACTTGTCCCGCGGCCACCTGCACGTTCTGTTCTTGCAGCGCTGCCAGTACGTTAGTCGCCGACAGTCCCCGCTGCGCCATGCGTCCGGGATCGAGCCATAAGCGCATGGCATATTTGCGTTCACCAAAAATAACCACGTCGCCCACGCCTGATACGCGCTTGATAGCATCCTTTACATAAATGTCCAGGTAATTGCTGAGGAAAAGACTGTCGTACGCGCCGTCCGGTGAATACACTCCTGCGGCAAAAACGAACCCGCCAAGTTGTTTGGTGATGATGACGCCGGTGTTTTTGACTTCGTTGGGCAAGCGGCCAAGCGCCTGGTTAACGCGGTTTTGCACATCGACGGAGGCGAGGTCCACGTCGCGGGAAACATCGAACGTCACTGTAACCTGGCTGGTGCCATCATTTCCGCTGTTGGACGTGATGTACTTCATGCCTTGAACGCCGTTGATGGCCTGCTCCAGTGGAATCGTTACCGCGGACTCCACCGTTTGCGCGTTCGCGCCGATATAGCCGCTGGTGACCACCACCTGCGGTGGCGCAAGATTTGGAAATTGCGCGATGGGAAGGGAAGGAATGGAGATCGCGCCGCCCAGAATAATCATCAAGGCGCAGACGGTGGCGAAGACCGGGCGGCGTATAAAGAAATCAACGAACAAACGCGGGTCCCGCCTTCCGTGGGAAGTAATCTGGTGTGTAGTGGGACATGTGAGTGGCAGGAATCATTCTGAATTGCAGCTAACGAGCTTTACCGGTTTCGGCGGATTGCGTGCCGGTTTGCGCGGTAGGCCGTGCGGCTTAATCCTGCACTTGCTCCGCTACTGGCATGCCGTCCTGCAGAAATTGTGTACCCGACACAATGAGGTGATCGCCGGCCTTTAAGCCGTCCAGCACCACATAATCATTGCCCACTGTGTCCCCGACCTTCACCCCTTTTTGCCGAGCCACGGTTCCCGCACCCTCTTTCACTGCCACGAAAGCGAAAAATCGCCCGTTAATGCGCGTCACGGACAGTACGGGTACGACCGGCCCCTCGTGCTTGCTCCAGATCACTTGAGCGCGCATTTGCTGCGCCACGCGCAATTGTCCCTTGGCATTTTCGATCGATGCCTTGGCCAAAACTGTTTGCGTATCCGGGTCCACTTCCGGGGAAACAAACGTGATACGCGCGTCGCTGATAGGTGTGCCGGCCGTATCCACTAACTGCACGGGTAAGCCGACGCGCACGTCCTTGCCGCGCTCCGCCGGAATGTAAATGTACGCCTCAAGAGAACCAGGCTCATCGACAGTGGTTAGCAAAGTTGTTACGGCTACGCGATCGCCTTCCCGCACCGGAATATCGCCGACGACGCCGGACATTGGCGCTGCTACGCGGTAATAATGCAGCTGTACCTGCTGTTGGCTCACCTGGTCGGAAAGCGATTTCAATTGCGCAACCGCCGCGTCGTGCGCAGTCTGGGCGTTGTCCAACTCCTGTTTGCTTACCACACCAGCCTCGAACAATTTGCGCTCGCGTTCGAGTTGCGTTTGCGCGTAGCGCAGATTGGCCTCTTGTGCGGCGCGGTTGGCTTCCTGGCTGCTCACCGTGGCTTGCTGCTTGAGCGGATCGATCTGCAAAATCGGTGTGCCGGCCTTCACGTGGTCGCCGGACTTCGCGAAAATTTTTGTGATCTGGCCTTCTACCTGGGGGTTGATGGTGGCGGAGTGCCGCGACTTCAGAATAGCGAGGTATTCACTCGAGTCCGCAATTTGCTGCGACTTCACCACGTGCACCTGCACCGGCATCGCCTGCATGGCCGGACCACCAGCGGGTTTGCCGGAGCTCTTTTCGCAACCGCCCATGGCGACCAATGACACTAACGCCAGCGACAGAGCCGCTTTTTGCTGTATTTTTTGAATTCTTTGCATTCCGGTAACCCTGCCGAACATGCCTGGGCTTGTCTCCGTTAGATCGAGTTCAAAATTTTACGATATCCAGGCGCGATCACCAAGTTCGAGAGTGAAACTCATTAGACGCTCGCGGGCGAATTTCGTTACTTACGGGAGAGGGGCTATCCGAAGCTATCCGGAGCGTTATTCGGGCCGATATGGGCAGCTTAGGCTAAGCCAGACATCGCGGTGGGGAGACAGAATCAGTAGAAGTCGCGCGAGTTGATGCGCTTTGAAGACAGCCCCAGCTGCAACACATCCATCTGCTCAGGTCGATCGAAAATCTTTCCGGGAAAGAGCGATTTCAGCAGTACACGCACTCCGCCAAAGGCCACTCCGAAGACAATGGCGACCAGCATGAATACTCCGGTCGCGATGATAATTTGTGCGAGCACCGTGGTGATGGGCGGATCCGTGATGGTATGTGTCGGCTCGTTCCAGGTGACTTGCGTCTCATATTTCACCGCGTCGCGAATACGCGTTGCGTAGCCTGTCGATGACGGCGATAGCACGATTGCCAGCAGCGAGCCTTTGCGCTCAATAGACGTTCCTGATGCCTTGGCGGATGCCGGCAGAGCCTGCTCCAGGTGCTTCCAGTGCAAACCGGCAAGCTGCGGCGTAGGGAACTCGATCAGCAGCAGCACCGCATCTTCGCGAGCACTGCGATACCGCGCGAGCATGGCTTCGGCTCCAGACGAAAATCCCACCGCATCGGAAATGGCCGCGTATTCCGCACGCCCAAGCCTCGCGGAGGCCGCGCGAAAAGCCGCCGGGCCCAGGGCATATTTTTCCGTTCCCCGCACGCGATCCTGGTCCGGCAGATAATCCAGTATCGGCGGCGGAGGAGCTGTGTCCGCCTTGGCATTCACCTGCCGCAGCAAAGTTTCCTTTTCAACGGGGATTAGCTCGCCGGGGTTATCGATGACCATCAGAATATTTCCGGACAGTGTGACACTGCTGTGTCCTGCGTCGCTGGCATCGGAACCGCCAGGAGCCTTGGTGTCCGCCTTCAATAAGTAGGTGTACGCCTCGTACGCGCCGCTCGGATCATGGAAGCGGTACGTCGTGACTGTGGCACTCGTGGCGCCATTCGCGTACGCCCGCACTTGCGTACTTTCCAATCCAGACTCGACGAAAACTTGCTTAGCTTCTGTCGCCTGTGAGCCTGCTTGAGCTCCGCCCGTTGCTGTCCAGCGCCCGAAACGCAATGGGAGGGTGTTCTGCGCACGCAGAGCTGGAGCGAAAATAACCAGAGCAACCGTCAGTATGCGCAGTAAGTGGCGAACCATAGAGGTATTTAGGTAGATGCAGAAAGACTACTGGTGGTTTCGTGATTGTTCAAGCGCGGAACTCGTCGAGCGCGGAGTCGACGGGGCCATCGGAGTATTGAACGTAACGCTGTTCAGGCTCTGCAGATAGCTGGCCACGCCCTGATACAAGCCTTCCGCAACACGCTGCCGGTGCTCTGGCTTCTTCAGCAATTGTTCGTCGGCTGGGTTGCTGAGGAATGAAATTTCCGTGAGGATCGACGGCATGTCCGCGCCGATCAGCACCATAAATGGTGCTTTGCGCACGCCGCGATTTTTCACTGTCTTGTTCGTCTTCTGGACGCGCTGCGACAGCGAATTTTGAATGTCCTCGGCAAACTCTTTCGATTCGTCGATTTTTTCATTACGCGCAATTTTTTTCACCAGGTCTTCCAGGTCGTGAATACCCACCTGGGAAACCGCGTTTTCCCGCGCAGCCACCTCCATCGCTTCCGGCGAACCTTTCAGGTTCAGGTAATACGTCTCGATGCCGCGCGCGCCGGTATCCTGGCTGGAATTTGCGTGAATCGAAATGAAGAGGTCGGCATGCGCCTCATTGGCAATCGCGGTGCGCTCTTCCAGCGGGATAAACGAATCATCCGAACGCGTGAACACCACCTCGGCGCCCGGCAAGCGCTGCTTGATAATCTTGCCCAGGCGCGACGCCACATCGAGGCACAAATCTTTTTCCATCAGCCCTGTTGGCCCAATTGTTCCGGTGTCATGCCCGCCGTGCCCGGCATCGATTACGATGCGGCCGATTTTCAAGCCCAGCGCTCGCGTCAGCGTCGACTGTCCGTCGTGTGTAGGTTGCGGTGCCGCTGCCGGCTGAAGGAGTTCAGGCCTGCTGCCGTTCTTCGAGTTCTTCAGCGGCAGAGCAACGGATTTCTTCTTCGCAGACCGTTCATCGCGCAGGGAATTATCCGCCGTAGAATTTTCTTTAGCGATATCGGCAGCATTGTCAGACTCAGGCAAAGCGATTGTGGCCGATTCGGCTTTTCTCGCGGAAGGCTTCGCGGGAGCTTTGACCGCAACTTCGCCGCTTGCTTCCGAGTTTGTTCCGTCGCCCGAATCCGCAAGCTCCTGGCGCGGGTCAGCCATTCCGGTTGATTGCTTTGCCCGCAACGTTCCCGGTGGTGGAGTCTTTTTGTAAAGATCGATAATCAGCTGCGGCGGATTCTCGGAAACCGCAGCGGCATATTCTTTGACGCCGTGTACGTCCAGAACCACGCGGACAATTCCGTTCTGGTATTGCGCCACGCGCACCGCGCTCAAAAGATTTCCCTCCACTTTCACGCTTTCGCGAGCAACTTCCGGGCTCACGCGCGCCGCGCGCAGATCGAAGAAAATGCGATCCGGATTTGCCAGGCGGCCGGAGGCGTATTTCACGACGTTTTCCATGTCGATGGTTACGCGCGTCGAATCGGCGGTCGCGCTGCTGCGAACGCGCCGCAATCTCGGCATGCCCGTCGAGCGGGAGCTAGGACTTAAAGGTGGAAGGCTATCGCTCGCGGCGTTCGGCGACAGCGATGATTCCGAAGAGATTGCGTTGCCGGCGGGACTCTCCGGCGCGGGTGCTGGAATTTTCTCGCCCGCCTTCGCCTTCTCAATCCCCGGCTTGGCGCCATTCTGCAACAGCGCCAATTCCGCTACCGCCTCCTGTACCTCGCGCTTTCGCGATGAGCGCGGGTAGCGTTTCGAAAAATCCTGGTACGTCTGCCGCGCTGCGGATAAATCGCCCAACTGTTCGCTCTGCAGTTTCGCGCAAGCCAGCATTGCATCGGGTCCGTAGCGGCTGTTGGGATATTCGCGCACCAAAAATTGGTACGTATCCACTGCCGACTGGTAATAACTGCGGCCAAAGCGTTCGCCCATTTCGGAGTAAAGCTGCGAGACGGCCTGCAGCGCTTCGGGCACTTCATTTGCGCGCGGAGTGATCAGATATACGCGGCGATAGCTCAGAACCACCTGGCGATAGTCGGCGAGCGTACGTTTCGCCTGCGGCTTCGCGCTCAAGGCGGCGCGTTGCTGCTCAGCTTTTTGAAATTGCGCTGCGACAATTCGTTTTAGTGTGGCGGTGGGTGCCGTGGAAGACGCCGCGACGGTGGAACTGGCCATCCCCGCAAAGAAGCACGCAAGGACGAAAACCGGCGAAACTCGGGCGAACATTTTATGCGAACAACCTCGTTTGTGGAGCATCCCGCCCGCCTGCATTTTTGTCGATTCGCCCCTGGAACCAGCCCTGACTTTACTGCGAAGCTTTGCTTAATCGTTTTCGTTAATCGTTGCTGAAAATTGTGCGGCCGTTCACGTCCACGTCCCGGTGTATCGCGCGTGGATTAATCCATGCGTCGGCAAGTCGACCGGACCCAGGCCGGAAATAGGCTTCCTGCACTTTCTGAACGTAACTGCGCGTTTCACGAAATGCCGGGATGCCGTGAGCGCGATCCACCGCGCCTTCACCGGCATTGTACGCCGCCAAAGCCATGTCCAGGTTGCCATTATATCGCTCGAGCAGCGTCCTGAGGTAATGAACCCCGCCGTCGATATTCTGTTGCGCGTTAAACACGTCGTTCACTCCAAATCGGTGTGCCGTGGTGGGAATCAACTGCATCAATCCACCAGCGCCTTTGTTCGACAGCGCCCCCGGATTCCAGTTCGATTCCGTCTGGATCACCGCGCGAATCAAAGCCGCGTCCACGCGATGCCGGTCGGCTGCTTCCCGTACTAACTTCTCTACTCCATCGCGGCCCATGCTTACTGCCGGATGCGATCGTCCGGCGAACGAAGCTTCGCGTGGCAAGTAAATATTTGTACGCTTGGCCGCGCTCAGCGATGTTCGAACTGGCGGCTCCGCATTGATAAAAAGCCGGCGGCCGCTCAGATCCGTGGAAGTTGCAATCTGCGCGTGGGACGACGCTGCAAATACACCCAGCGCTGCCATAACAGCGTACGCGGTGATTGCCACACGTTTCATCATCTGTGCCTGGGGAAGGCTTGTGAATCGCGTCACTGCAACCGCATGGCGCAAAACTGAGAGGTAAACGAGGTCGAATGCACGCCTCTCCAGATCCTTAGCTCACAGGCGTTGTTGCCCGAACCGCTTGCCTGCGATGGCTGCTGACCTGTGTCCAGCGCTGCGGGATTATAGCAACGGCTCCAGTAGGGAGGGTATGCTCTCTAAGGCACTTTTTAGGGCAGCTGTGTCTTTACCGCCAGCCTCCGCTAGATCGGGCCGGCCGCCGCCGGAACCCCCCACCTGCTTGGCCAGTGCCTGTATCAGCTTGCCAGCATGGACTTTAGCCGTAAGGTCCTTGGTCACCCCGGCGATGAGCGCCACTTTGCCGTCCTCCGGCATTCCCAACGCCACCACGCCCGAACCGAGCTTTTGCCGGAGGCTGTCCACCAGCTGGCGCAGCCCGTCGCGGTCGACATTCTCGACCTCTGCCGCGATCAGCTTCACGCCTTTGACCATCTGAACGCGGCCGGCCAATTCGTCGAATTGGCTCAGCGCGCCCTTGCGTTTTTGCGCTTCGAGTTCCTTCTCCAGCTGCTTCGCCGTTTGCGAAAGCTTTTCCACGGTAGCGAGAATGGCGTCTTCACCGACGTTCAGCTGGCTTGCGAGCCGCGCAAGTATTTTTGCCTGCTGCTGGTAATGTTCCAGCGCACCGGTGCCGGTCATGGCTTCGATGCGGCGCACTCCGGCCGCGACCGATTGTTCGCTGACGATTTTCAAAACGCCGACATCGCCAATGCGGTGAACGTGCGTGCCGCCGCAAAGCTCCTTGCTATAGAAACCGCGCGGAGCGGTCGCATCGGTCATGGTGACCACGCGCACGTTATGTTCGGGATATTTATCGCCAAAAAAAGCCAGCGCCCCGGAAGCCAGGGCCTCTTCCAGCGAAGTGACGCTGGTCTCCACCACATTATTCAAACGGATTTCTTCATTCACCTGCTGTTCGATGTCGCGCAATTCCTCGGGATCGACCGGAGCGAAATGTGTGAAATCAAAACGCAGGCGTTCCGGTGAATTCAAGGAGCCGGCTTGCTTCACTTGGGTGCCAAGGGCGTTGCGAAGCGCGGCATTAATTAGATGGGTCCCGCTGTGATTGCGCACGATGCGCGCGCGGCGGTCAGCATCGGCAATCACGGAGATGCGATCGCCAAGATGCAGCGTCGCGCGAGCGGTCACTCGATGCGCCACTAAACCGGCAACGGGATAAAAGGCGCCGCTAACGTCCGCCAGCCGTTGTGTTTCGGCGCTGTCATAGAAGCCGCCGGTGTCCGCCATCTGTCCGCCGGATTCCGCGTAAATCGCCGTGCGGTCCAGAACCACTTCGCCATTTTCGCCGGGCCGAAGCTCATTCACCGGGCCGTTCTTGGTGATGATCGCTTCGATGCAGCAATCTTTGGCGGTCGTGCCGAAATAAAAACCGGGCTCCGTCTTGAAAGTTTCCGCGATCTTCGCGTAGGCCGGATTTGCGCTCTCTTTGGTCGCGCCTTTCCATGACGCGCGCGCGCGCGTGCGTTGTTCGTGCATGGCGCGTTCGAATTCCGGCCATTGCACCGCGATTCCCGCGTCGCGTGCCACATCTTCGATGAAATCTCGCGGCAGCCCGTACGTGTCGTACAACATGAACGCTTTTTCGCCGGACAGGGAAGGAGCCGCACTTCGCCCGCTGGTTTGTTGATCGGTGGCGAACTCCGAAAACTTTTTCAGGCCAACCGTAATCGTGCGGGCAAATCGTTGCTCTTCGCCCAGCAAAATCTGCCGAACGCGATCGAAGTGCTCGTTCAATTCCGGATAGGCGTCGCCCATCTCGAGCCGCACGGCTTCCGCCATATCCGGCAGCACGGTGCCGCTTGGCTGCAGCAAATTTGCATGGCGCAGCGCGCGTCGAATAATTTTGCGCAGCACATAGCCGCGGCCTTCATTGGAGGGAATTACGCCGTCCGAAACCAGAAACGTCGCGGCCCGCGCGTGGTCCGCGATGATGCGCAGGGAAGCATCGGATTTCGCATCTTGCCCGTAACGCGTGCCGCCGGTAAGCTCGCCGGCTTTTTGAATCAGCGGCTGGAACAGGTCGGTGTCGAAATTGCTGAGCTTCCCCTGTATCACCGCGGCCAGCCGTTCCAGCCCGGCCCCAGTATCGATGGATGGCTTCGGCAAAGCAGCGAGTTCGCCCGAAGCGCTGCGATTGAATTGCATGAAGACCAGGTTCCAGATTTCTACGTAGCGGCCGCAGTCGCAGGGAAACTTACAATCGGCGTGGCCTTCATCGGAAGCGATCGCGCCCATGTCGTAATGAATTTCGCTGCACGGGCCGCACGGCCCGGTGTCTCCCATGGCCCAGAAATTTTCTTTAAGGCCGGGAATGGCGTGGATACGGTCGGCAGGGACCTTCTCGGCGAGCCAGCAACTGCGGGCTTCTTCGTCAGTCCCCAGTTTCTTTCCCGGAGCTACTTCCGCGCCGCCAAAAATCGTAACGTACAGCTTTTCTTTCGGTAGCGCGAACCGGTTGGGCGCGGTAATCAGTTCCCACGCGAAGCCCACGGCTTCTCGTTTAAAATAATCGCCGAACGAAAAATTGCCCATCATCTCAAAAAACGTGTGATGGCGCTTCGTGAACCCGACGTTTTCCAGGTCATTATGTTTGCCGCCGGCGCGAACGCATTTTTGCGCCGTAGTGGCTAGTTTGTATTCCCGCTGCTCCTGCCCCAGGAACACATCTTTGAATTGGTTCATCCCTGCGTTGGTGAACAGCAGCGTCGGGTCGCCGTGCGGCACCAGCGAACTGCTGCGCACGATGCGATGCCCGTGCTCTTCAAAGAACTTTAGGAATGCGGCGCGGATTTCGTTGCCGGTCACGTCAGCCTCGCGGTTTCTTCAGGGTTTCGTTAAGACAGTATCGCAGAGGCTGTTGCACCCACCAATAGACGCGCGAGAAATAATCCCTGACGTGTCGGTGACCCATGCCCGCCATCAAGCCCAGGCCCCGCCGGAAGGCCCAAACCAGTCATTCCCACCGAAGCGGGGCGACGTTTTTTCCGCGCATTCGCTCCTGCTTGCCCCGAGCAGAGCGAACGCGTCGCCCTGCGCAGCTTGCCCGCCGTGGCGGGTGGAGGAATCTCTCTTCGATTGATTTTCAAAGGTCGGCCAACATCCATCTACGCCGTCTCGTCCGTAGCACCGTCAGTTTCCGGAACGTCCTCGCGGGTAGTGGCCCGCAATTCATCGCGAATAATGTCCGCTGGGAACCCGGCGCGAAGCAGGCTGCGAAAAAGCGAAGCCATCTTTCGCTCATCTATCTCGCCGCGAAATAATTTCAGCTTGCGTTCGATGCGCTGGCGAACGATAACTCTCTCGTCGGTGCCTTTGGCGGATTCCTCCAGCGCGAAATCAATGTGCGGGTCCGGCACGCCGCGAGCGCGCAACTCCCGGGCGATGCGGAATTTGCCCTGCTTCCGGATTTCCGCACGTTGCCGCGTAAATTGTTTTGCATACCGCGCATCGTCGATCAGGCCCTGGCGTTTCAGACGGTCGAGCACCGACTTCACCATGCTCTTGTCGTCGCTGCGGTGTTCCAAGGATTTCTTCAGTTCATGAACGGAATGCGCCCGCCGCATCAGCGCGCGAACGGCGCTGTCATACAACTCCGGCTCAGTCTCCAATTTGCGCGGCGCGCGAAACATACGGCGAGCATAGAAGCAGCCAGCGCCGGAAGCAAGCGCGCAAAACGATCCCTCAGGCGCTGCGCAACTTCACTCCCTCGGTTCGCGCGTTACTCAGGTAATGGCTTAGCGGTTATCTACGATGTAGAGGTCAGAGGAAAAAAGTGGCGAGGAGTACGCGTAATACGTAAGGTCGGGGGTTATAACAAAAAGGAGTGAGCGGTCCTGTGTACCTGCTTGAATGTTCCAGAGTGTCCGATGGCCGTTCGCTAATTCCAACAACGGCAGCACGAGTTCATCCGTTGGCCTCGGACACCAGCAGCGATTTTCCGCCAGCAGCGTCAGAATTAGCTCCGCATCTCTGCGATC
>JRHI01000287.1_pt1 | contig 57087 bp, 48 predicted proteins | sample 215371 | NCBI WGS metagenome assembly JRHI01 (sample SAMN02929681, study PRJNA255918) | sediment metagenome | biome: cave system; feature: Ice Cave; material: Sediment; isolation source: sediment from deep within a dark volcanic ice cave with no known source of... ...
TACCTAGGGGTGGGGATTGGAGCGCGGGCAGATAAGCTCCAATCGCACAAGGAAGCCCTTCGTTCAGTTCTTCTGCATTGGGGAGTGAAACGTACGGATAGAGAGGGTCAGTGGCATGTAATACCTACTGGAGGGTTCCGACGTAAGACCTTTGCCGACAGAATCCTGTTAGTTGGCGATGCAGCGGGATTGGTTGATCCTTTTTTTGGTGAGGGAATAAGCCTGGCGATTCGTTCGGGGACCCACGCCGCAGAAACGGCTCGTGTTGCTCTTGAGCAGGGCGATTGCAGTGAAATGGGGCTGAAAAGCTATGGGGAAAGCTGCGAGGCGGATTTTGGGTCCTCCTTGCGGCGTGAACTGAGGTGGACCTCGATGGTCTACCGATACCCGAACATCCTCATAAAGCCTTTTGCAATGTCTGCGAAGTTAACTGACATCGCTTGGAACTATTCAAGTTCCTATTTTGCCGACCACACACGTTCACGTGTGGAACCCTTTAAGAAATAATTGCCCAGTAATGATAAAACGCAGTTTGAGGCATTGTATGTACCGTGTCTTTGCATAGAAAAGCGGTATTACAGGAAATAAGGCAGGTAAGATTTGCGCCACAAGGCCCATTTTTCGATCAGCAAGTATGTCCAGTTACACTCTCCTGCACCTTGCCAGCAAGTAGCAGCGTATCCAGGCCGCTTGCCAGTTCGTCCGGCGTGAAGCTGAGGCGTTTCATTTTGCTACGACCAGCCCAGAAGGGGCAGTAATTACAATTACCCTCGCAAGAAGTTGTCAACATGGTCTTCAAAATAGGTAACGCCCCCTTCGGAGTCGAGACATGTGTGATGCACTCCGCAAGACTGCGCGATTGATACTGAGCATGACGACGTTCCTGCTGTGGCTGGTCGCCAGCAGGCTCATAAGTTGTGGCGTCGCCTATCAGGGCAAGCTTCGTCATTGTATCGGGAAGAGTTTGCACTAACATATGTTCTAGTATACTGAACTGATGTTCTATTTGTCAATGGAATTGAGGAGCAGTTTTTGAGTATAAAAATCAGAATCTCAGTACTGTCAATACCAAAAAGCTATTGCCTTACTATACACCTAGCAGTTCTATGTGATGTTGTAAGGTTGCCATATCTAGCTCGCCTTCTATAACTTCGTGGATGATGCCTTTACGATCAAGAAAGAAAGTAGTGGGAGTCCCTCTCACCTGATAGAGATCACTTACACGGGTGTCCTGCTTCAAGAGCACAGGATAGGCAATATCAGTCTGTGGATCATATTGCATCACATCACCTGCCGTATCCTGAGTGTCTACTCCAACTAGAGCAAAGGTATGATGGGCAGCCTGCAGCTTGGCATATAGCTTTTGCACCTCAGTGACTTGCGTCTGGCAATTAAGACAATCTGTACTTGAAAACAGGAGAACCACAGGCATGCCCTGATAGTCACTCAAATGCACAAGCTTGCCATCAGGAGCAATAAGAGCAAAATCAGGGGCACGGTTGCCCGCATGAAGACCGATTACACGCGATGCGGAAACTGCATCGGGGGCTTTTGACGCGGTCAGGAGTCCCCATATTGCCAATACCAACATTCCAACAATAGCAACAACAACAAGAAAGCGGGCTATCTTTGTCATACGAGAAGATCTCCTTTCCTTTTTAATGATAAGATCACAACATCTTCATTATACATCAAAACAGCCGATATATTCCTACTACGGAGTAAAGCGTTCCAGCGTTGGCGCATGGCTAGCAGTTTCCAATAGACGGAGAGCAGCACGAATAACCACCATCTGTTGTGTACGCTGCTGTGGAAGTCCAAGTGGACGCCCCATCAGGTTGGGAGTTACCAGTGTTCGAGCGGGTTTGAGTAATCGGGCATCCGGCTCGAATGCTTCAATATAAATGCTGACTGTAGGAATGCCGATTGCTTCTATGGCACGTGCAACGTGACCGACCGTCACATAGCAGATGGGTCAACCAGCGGTGAGGAATACTGCATCAACTTCATCATTCTTGAGCATCTGCGCCCATTGAGGAGCACTTTCATTCACTAGGCGAGGAATATTGGTCAACCCATGATATGAGTAATTGCGTTCTGCCAGAGCGCCGATCACTTTTTCTTCTGCCAACTCGTGAAAACGTGTGAGCGGAAAGATGACATTGATATCTTTTTGAGCCGCTCGAATATCGTACGCGATATGTCCAACACGTAGGCGCTCTACTGGCGTATTTGCTGGTATCATACGTAATGAGGGAAAGCGTTCCATTGCTTTACGCACTTCTCGTACTGCCTGTTCGTAGCTGACACCAGCAGGAATATACGGTTCTTGATCGTCGCGGTAGACAGCCCCAGTAGTGAACAATGCAATTGTCGCCTCGCGCAATGGCTTACGCATAGGAGCAAATGGGGAGTCAGGAAAGTCGGGCCGAATGGGTCCACCCTTTTGGGTAGGAATATACGCCTTCGCCTGATTTTGCTGTACAAAGTGCAGCAGCGCATTGGTATCATGGTCATCGATGCCGTCTCCCACTTGTCGCAACAACTCCTGGAAGAAGTTTGCCAAGTCCTCTTCTGACCAATCGCGTAGAAACTTGAAATAGTTGTCTGCCCGTTCAGCATGATAGAGACTGGCAGCAAACGCTTTGAGTGTCAACGGTTCAGCCTGAGTTGCTTCTGGTCTTGGAATCATCGGGTGTTCAGTCATGAAACCTCTCCTATTGAGAACGTTTTTTGCTTGAAGCAAGTGGTACATTTCCTAGGTACGCTTTGCTCTCAGAGCCTTACTCCCGTGAACAGAGAAGCTGTCCTTCTTTATTCCTCTTTGCAGAAGATATATTATTAGAAAGTGATCTTTCCTTTTATGAACGGAGCGAATTCATGCCCTCTCTAAGAGCAGCCCTTGTGACCCCCTTAACAGGCCCACTTGCCCTCTTTGGGCGTGCTGGTGCGATTGGCCTTACACTGTGGGCGAAGCATGTTGCCCATCTTCCAGCTCCCTGGACCAATGTCGTCTTAGAGGTGCATGACAGCGTTCCTGATGTGACTACTGCTCTGCAAGCTGCTCTGGCTACGCATCCCGACGTCGTATTTGGTCCGTATGGTAGCAGTCCTATGCTCACTGCCGCTGCTGCTACAGAGCGCGTGATCTGGAATCACGGAGGCGCGAGTGCCCTGTTGACTCGTCCGACCTTCCCTCATATCGTGAACGTGCTCTCTCCTGCCACCACATACTTTGTGGGTGTACTCCAAGCGGTACGAGCGGTCGATGCTAGCGCTGCAACAGTAGTGCTGGTTCATGGTGCAACGGGCTTTGGGCGCGATATTGCGACTGGTGTGCAGCATGCGGCAATCGATCTCGGTTTTACCGTGGAGACAGTTTCCTTCCCCACGCAGCGAGCTACATCAATAGCATCACGCGTACCTGCGGCGGATGTGCTACTAGTCGCAGGTACTTTTGCCGACGAACAGGCACTCGCCCCCATCTTGCTGGTACGTTCCTGGCGAGCTGTGGCCTTTGTTGGAGCGGGAGTAGATGAAGTGCTCTCCTCGTTTGAGCAACGTGAAGGCTTGCTTGGCCCCGCACAGTGGATTGCCTCTGCCGCTCCTGTTCCAGACGAGGGGCCAGATGCGCAGTGGTTTGTGAAGGCCTATCGGCACGAGACTGGTGAAGAGCCAGCGTATCCAGCGGCGCAGGCGTGTGCCGCTGGTCTGTTATGCGCTCGAAGCCTACGTGAGTGTGGAACAAGTGACGATGCTACGCTACTCGTTGCCACCCGCCAACTGGTGTGTAGTACCTTCTATGGCAAATTCCGTCTCGACCCCACGAGCGGATTGCAGGTTGGGCACCAAGTACTACTCGTGCAGTGGCAACAGGGCGTCCGTCGTGTCATCTGGCCGCCAGAATATGCAGAGCGCCCCCTGCTCTATCCAAAATCGTCGTAGGGACCAGCTTCAGCGCGTCCGCCCCTCGCCTCCAAGATCGTCGTAGGGGCCCCATTCATGGCGCCCGTCGTGGCAATGGTCAACGTTATCGACATGGTCAATCATCACGACGGAGGGCGCGATCAATCTGGCCCCTACGCTGGCCCCTACGACTTCAGGCTATGCTCAGGTACTGCACACTGAACAACTGTTGCGGGTCTGTCCACACATGTTGCATAGTCAAACCCGCGCCAGCAGCTAGTTGTGCAAACTCACTCAGAGTGTATTTATAAGAACTCTCCGTCCAGATGCTCTCACCTAGCTTGAAGGAAATCTCGACCTCTCCAATATGCACCACCTGGTTGGTAAGACTGACCAAGTGCATCTCAATACGGCTTTGGCCTGGGTTGTAAAAGGCATAGTGCCCAAAATGCGCAAGCTGGAAGTCAGCATCAAGTTCTTGATTGATTCGTTCAAGCAGGTGCAGATTGAACTGCGCCGTCACCCCTTGCGCATCGTTATAAGCACGATGCAGGATATTAAAATCCTTCTTCAAATCTACACCGATCAGCAGACCACCACCTCGACAGGTTCTAGCGATCTGGCGTAGAAAGTGTTGCGCTGGCTCACGATCAAAGTTACCGATGGTCGAGCCTGGGAAGTAAGCGACTCTGCGGAAGACAAGCTTTGAAGGGTTGGGAAGCGCAAAGTCACCCGTGTAGTCAGCACAGATCGGGAGCACTTCCAGTTGTGGATAGGCTTGAGTAAGTGATGCCACTGAACGCAACAGTTGTTCTTTAGAAATCTCGATGGGCACATACCCAGCAGGAGACTGCAAAGCATCCAACAGCAGACGGGTCTTGGTACTACTACCACTACCATACTCGATCAACAAACACTGTGGGCCGAGCAACGAAGCTATCTCACTAATGTTCGCCTGCATAATGCCGAGTTCGGTACGCGTGGGATAGTACTCATCGAGTTCACAAATTTGCTCGAACAGGTACGACCCCTTATCATCGTAAAAGTACTTACTGGGCAATTCCTTGCGCGAATCTTGCAACCCTTGCAGGACCTCTTCACGAAACATTTTGCGCTGAGGCTCAAAATCGTAGAGTCCCTGCGAGCTTTTTCTCTGTTGAATATTACACCTCTCTTGCGAGTCGAATGCCCATAAACTGCCATTGTGCATTGGCAGGAAAGAAGTTGCGGTACGTGGAGCGAATGTGGGAACGTGACGTAGCACACGAGCCACCACGCAGAACGTACTGGTTGCACATAAACTTGCCATTGTATTCTCCGATAGCTCCAGCACTCGGCTGAAAGCCTGGGTAGGGAGAGTACGAGCTCTGTGTCCATTCCCACACATCTCCATACATCTGAGCTAGCTTTCCTTTGGTCGGAGCAGTACTTAATGGCGTTGGATGATACACTTCGTTCTCGACGAAATTTCCTTCTATGGGCACATCATGCGCGGCGACCTCCCATTCCGCCTCAGTGGGAAGGCGTGCGCCAGCCCAGCGGGCAAACGCATCAGCTTCAAAGTAGCTCACATGGCAGACAGGCTCAGCCTTGTCAATCTCACGCAACCCGCTGAGCGTCATCGTGTACCATTGCCCATCACGCTGCTCCCAATATAAAGGGGCCTGCCATTCTTCCGCACGTACAGTACTCCAACCCTCCGAGAGCCACAGCAGGGGATTAGCATACCCTCCGTCTTTCATGAACTCCAGGTATTCGCCATTGGTTACTAGGCGTGATGCCAATTGGAAGGACTGGACGAACTGCCGATGGCGTGGCCCTTCATTATCAAAGGAAAAGCCCTCACCCTCGTGCCCAATCCACGCTATTCCTTCAGGATAAGATAGCCATTCCATTGCAGGAATTTGCAGTGTACTCATACCTACTCGCTCGCGGTAGACCGGGTAGAGAGGATTGCAAGAAAGCACATGCTTGAGGTCCGTCACCATCAATTCCTGATGTTGCTGTTCATGGTGCAAACCAAGCGTAATGATCGGTGCTAATTCTGCCAGCCGTCTCTCATTGAGCTTCTCTAGCAGGTCAAGCACATGCCCATCGACATAATGGCGGTACTCATAGGTCTCTGCCACCGTGGGACGCGAGATCAAACCACGCTTAGGCCGACAATGACGCTCCCCAATCGTGTTGTAATACGAATTGAAGAGGTATGCATATTGCGGATGAAGCGATGTATACCCAGGAACAGCCGGAGCGAGTAGAAAGGTCTCGAAGAACCAACTCACATGAGCCAAATGCCACTTGGTCGGGCTAACATCTGGCATTGACTGAATGACATAATCTTCGGGAACCAGTGGTTCGCACAAGTGTTCCGAGAAGTGGCGCACTCGTTGGTATTGCTCTATGAAATACGCCTTAGACGCTGTCAAGGCGCCAAGCGTACTGTCCTGAACGGACTTTACCATTGTTATTTCTCCTTTGCTAGCCATCCATATGGATAACTAGCGACAGTAGAGTAACTTTACCCATTACTACAGACTCTTTGGACATGATTTTATTACAGATTAGGGAGACAATTTTTGAAGCTACTCCTCATATCGGCTTTTTTATGATTGTTGGCAGTAGCTGTCCCTTCAAGGTAGGTCTCAAAGGCTGTTTGTGGGATGCCTGTGGTCATGGTGGGGTAGGCGTGGATGAACATATGCAACAAGCCGGGAAAGCGTGCAACGTGCTGTGCTCAGCGCAATTGCCGACGCAGGCGAGCGAGGTGATCAGTATTCAGCTCAACAGCTGCATCGCCCACTTCGGGCATCTCTGCATAGATGGTACTACGCACATGCTCAGCAATCGCAGAAGCCTGTGCTACCGTCAGCAGCGGATCCACTTCGATGCTCAGTTCTATCAATATGTCGCTGCCATGCATACGCCCCGTGATAGCGGCAACAGAACAGACCTCCGGCACACGGCTCGTCACTACACGCACGCGCTCAAGCAATGCCGGATCGAGGTTATGATCGAGCAGCTCGTGGCTGGCATCTGCCCCAATTTGTATGGCTGTCGCTAAGATAAGAAGCGCAATGATCACTCCTGCCACACCATCTAAGCGGGGCTGACCAAGCCTRGCRCCTATTACCCCAGCAATCACMGCAAGTGAACTGAGTACATCAGCRAGATTGTCGCGTGCATCCGCACGTACTGCCTGRGATCTGACAKTATSGGCAATGACACTCTCGACCCGTACCACAATGAGCTTCGCAAYCAARGTCCCAATRGCGACCCAGAGWGCRAGCAGGGTYGGSGTAGGCTCRCCAMYGATCAGYTTCTGAATGGAGTCCCAGCCAAAGAACAGRCCTGCGCCCGCRAGCAAAAACGCYGATCCYAGAGCTGCGAGCACTTCCGCACGGTCGTGCCCATARGGATGYGTTTCRTCGGCTGGGCGACGCGMATAGAGGAGTGAGGCCAGCACCAGRAAGTTATTCGCAAGGTCMGCACCGGAGTGYCCRGCATCGGCGAGCAAGGCGGCAGAGCCAGAGGYAACGCCTGCYACCGCTTTGACGATCACSAGYACAARGTTGACWCCYARCCCYAGCARCGGYCCSCGYAYGRCTGCGGAGAAGCGTTCCGCAGCYGTGCGCGGAAYAGCATGGMTGRGCGAGACAGAGCTGGTAGGCAYCTTTCCTGTTGYCCTRMRCAGTTTTTTAAGCWCTTCCATGCRTCATTGTTCCTCTTTNTGCCCAYGGAGGCTRSTTCTAGACYCKGGGTCACTACTGKTGGATAYTMRCTGTGCTAMACTTCTGTGCGAAGACCCGACCYAYGATYAGCACGAAGAGTGCCCCKAGCAAAATGAGCGTARCCGCCGGRGCAGCRSCACCTACRRCAAACATGGGAGGCTTACCGCTCARCACYGATCGCTCYCCRTAGATGAATGCTATAGCTGCTGCTACGAAAAGRAGTTTGTTCACKATGCGGAAACTCGTCAGTTGGGTTCTTTGCAAAAARGTCAACTTGAAKAATCCACGCACGAGGAGKAAAAAAAGTGTTGCCACGACKAACAGWRTGAGGCCTGCGRCGTTCCCCTTGACRCCAACCGTGAAGCCGTTCACCCCYAGGKTMAGATTGCTGTAGCTGCCGGCAAGCATGATKGCGAGACCGMTGATGAGSAGTGACTCGGTTGCCAGCAGAGAGAGCACACCTCTGAGMAGAGAACSRYGGCTCCASTYCTCAGTCCTCTCTTTGACGCCCTCGCGAGCGATCAACAACAGCATGCCGGGTATAGTAATGCCGAGAAAGCTAATCCAATTCCACAGGGGTGGCTTGAGAGCACCTCCTGATAGTTGTCCCAACGCAATAGCAAGCAAGATTGTCCCAGCGATCAGGATAACTCCATCACGGATGACCGCTGTGAGCGAGAACTTTCCACTCGGTCGCACAACCTTGGACGCGCCAGATACGGTTAAAGCAGTAGCACCAAAGACCAAGCCAGCCAGAACGGTGATGAATTGAATGAGGGCCTCAAGAGAGGAGACCGAACCGCCGTGAACGTGAAATGCTAGCATCGCTACCCCAAGATAGACGAGACCCACGGCTAACGCAAGTTCACCGGGTAGGATACTAATATTGATCGATGTACGCTTCTTATTCGTTACCGCTTTCCAGAGCAGCACCCCGGAGAGCACCATCCCCAAACCTAAAGCGATCTCCACCGATTGGAGAAACACTCCAATCGGTGTCAAAAAGCCCATCACCATCATTACTACCCCAATGATGACGAGAGCAAATGCATTTACTACACTGCTTGTCCTCAAAAGGCCATCAGCCTGAGGTGCAAGAGAGTCAGCTTCGGGTCTAGCAATCGACATTGGTTCGTTCATTCAGCAATCTCCTTCTTTTTCGAGCGATGTGTTGCACTGGGGTGACCAATAAACCCCTTGCGCACAACCTTTGCCCGTTCTCGTTGTTGAGGCACATTTTCTTCGTATTTGAAGTGCTTCACCTTCCTCTACTGCTCTATGCAAGGAAATATTCCCGAAAATGGGGTGAATTTCTTGCTGTATATGTGCTATCATTGTCCTAGAACGACTACAGAGTCCGAGCGCATTCTTGCCTCGGTTGGAAAATACTCCCTGCTCTCTTTCGTGTTTGTAGGAAACAGTCTGGATAGGCAATGTCCGAGAGATCAGTGACTACGGGAATAAAACCGTTGGCAAATCAGTCTTATGGGGAAAGAAAAGTGGCGCGAGAGCAAAGCACACTCATACGTTTTGAACAAGCCGTCTTACCACATCTGGCTGCTGCATACAATTTGGCACGCTGGCTGACGCACAATGACCAGGACGCAGAAGATATGGTGCAGGAAGCATACATACGTGCTTTTAAGTATTTTACGAGTTTTCGTGGTGGGGATAGCCGTGTCTGGCTGCTTGCAATCGTGCGCAATACCTGTTACACATGGTTGCAGCAACAACGAGTGCACGAACTGACAACGTTTTTCGACGAAGAACTTCTTAGTGCTGCTAGCGACGCCTTGAACCCAGAAAAACTGCTCCTGCAAAGCGTTGACAATCAGTTGCTTCGAGAGGCTTTAGAGGAGTTACCTGTGGAGTTTCGTGAAGTGGTGATCCTGCGCGAACTCGAAGGTTTCTCTTACAAAGAGATTACGGCTATCGCCAGTATTCCGCTAGGCACGGTTATGTCACGCTTGGCTCGTGCCCGCAAGCGGCTTCAGCAAGACCTAGTTAATCGCATGAATAAGGAGCCGTAACATGGGTTGTAACGAGACGCACCATCTTCTCGATGGGTATGTGGATGGTGAATTGGACTTGACGAGTACACTGGAAATCGAACAGCACCTGCAAGCATGCGCTGCTTGTTCGCACGCCTACAACAATCAACTGGCGTTGCGAACGGCAATAAGTGCTGGCTCTCTCTATTTTACGCCTCCGCTAAATTTGCAGAAGCGCATTCAAGTGTCTCTACGTAAAGAAAGCAAATCCAAAACCGCCCCCCGTGTGATAGCATGGCGCTGGATCAGCATCGCAACGGCACTGGCTGCAGTCCTTCTCATCGCATTGGGTCTCAGCCGTGTCGTGTTCGTTCCTTCTGCGGATGACCACTTGACACAGGACGTACTCGCCAGTCACATCCGTTCACTGATGGCAAACCACCTAGTAGACGTGGTATCTTCCAACCAGCATACGGTCAAACCATGGTTTGACGGAAAACTGGATTTCTCCCCGTCGGTGGTGGATCTGGCGAAACAGGGCTTTCCTTTGGTCGGCGGACGCCTTGATTATCTCGACAACAGGCCAGTAGCTGCGTTGGTGTATCAGCGCCGCAAACATGTCATTAACCTATTTATCTGGCCGTCCACACAGAACACAGATGTTGGTACGCAGATGATCACCCGCCAGGGCTATCATCTGTTTTCTTGGACCAAAGCAGGTACGACCTATTGGGCCGTCTCCGATGTGAGTACGAGCGAGTTGCAGCAATTTGTCCAACTGGTACAGCAGCAAACCTCCTAACGACTGAGTTGCCTATTCTTCTGCTTAAAATGGATGGGCAAAGTCCAGCTGCTTGCAAAATCTGACAGGCATCCCGGCAGGCAGTATAAATAGCATGAGTGTTTCGTGTGTGCTATCATAAAGCAGAAAATCTTTTAATTTCCTGCTCACTATCTCTAAAAGGAATTTGGAGAGGAGATACATATGCGCACACCCACGGACGAAACAACGCTGCTTCGTACGCGACCACGTTCGTTTATCGCGTATTGCCTGGAACGCTCCACATTACAACTCGCCATCAAAGTGACTCTGATTGTGGGAACGATTCTGGGCATTATCAACCACGGTCAGGCAATTCTCATTGGTCACTTTACTACCGACCGACTTATTGCTCTTCTCCTCACCTATCTCGTTCCGTTTAGTGTCTCAATGTATAGCCAAGTACAAGCAAAAATACAGCGCGATGCTCTGACGTCGTAGGGGCCTGATTTATCACGCCCGTCGTCCACACGATCAATTTCGACGACGTTGACCGTGTGGACGACGGACGCGGGCGCAATGAATTGGGCCCCTACTTCTCTAACACATACGTCCCCGGTGCGGGAGTAATTGGCTTATATTGCTCACTACCCATTGCTGGTGGCGCAATTTGCTCACCTGACCGCGCTTTGAGCCAAGCCACCCAATCAGGCCACCAACTACCCTTATGTTGCTCTGCATGCTCCAACCAATCTTGAGCATTCTTAGCAGGCTGATCGTTTGTCCAATAGCCTTTTCCCTTAGCAGGCGGATTGATGACACCTGCAATATGACCACTGCCACCAACGACAAAGCGTACTGGTCCACTAGCAAGCTGCGAGATACGCCAAGCTGAACGCCACGGCACAATATGATCCTGCTCCGTGCCAACGGCATAGATATCCTGTGTAATCTTGCTCAGGTCAATCGGCACCCCCTTGACAACCACTTTATTAGGCTTGATGAGGTTGTTCTCCAGGTAGGTATTGCGCAAATAGAACGAGTGCGCAACAGGAGTCATACGTGTTCCATCTGCATTCCAGTAGAGCAGATCGAAAGCTGGTGGCTCTTTTCCTAACAAGTAGTTGTTGACAACATTGCTCCAGATCAGGTCGTTGGCACGTAGCATATTAAACATACTCGCCATCGAACGGCTATCAAGATAGCCCTTCTGCATCATCTGGCCCTCAATATACTCCACATGCGGCTCATCAATAAAGACAGAGGTATCACCGACCTCACTGAAGTCTTGTAGCGCCACAAAGAAGGTAGCGGAATTGATACTGTCGCCACGGCCTTTCACCTCCAGGTATGGTATAGCCATAGACAACAAGGTACCACCGATGCAGTAACCGATGGCATTGACCTTTGGTGATCCTGTAATCTCTGACACAGCCTCAAGCGCATTCAACGGCCCCATCGTGAGGTAGTCGTCAAAGGTGATCTTATTCATGGAGGCATCAGGGTTCTTCCAGCTAATAACAAAGACGGTGAAGCCACTGTCCACCAGGAACTTGATGAGGCTATTTTGCGGCTGCATATCCAGAATATAATACTTGTTGATCCAGGGTGGAATAAAGAGCAAAGGCACAGTGCTGACTGTTTCGGTGGCTGGCTTATATTGAATCAGTTCAATGAGCGTGTTCCGATACACGACCTGTCCAGGCGTGAGCGCGAGATTGCGTCCGGGCGCAAAAGCATCGGTATCCGTCATCTTGACCTGTCCATTTTGCACGTCACGCATCAGGTGCTCCATGCCCGTGACGAGGTTTTGCCCACCGCTCTGAATTGTCTCATGAATCACCTGGGGATTGGTGAAGAGATAGTTGCTAGGGCTAATCGCATCCAGGAATTGGCGTATATAGAAAACAACTTTGTTCTGCTGCTTTTCGTCCAGTCCTTCTAATTCCGAGGCAGTTTTGAGAAGCGTAGCCGCTGTGAGCAGATAGCTTTGTTTGAGTGCATCAAACACAGGATTCTGCTGCCAATCTGGTGCGCCGAAGCGTTTATCACCCTTCACTGGCGCAACGACTGGTTCGGTGCCTTGACTCTGTCCCCACATTTTCAATGTTGTTGCGGTCATCATCTGTGTATACTGCTGCACAAAATTGCTATAATTGGCCCAGGCATGCGTAGGATTGTTCATAGCCCCTAACCACATCTGTTGCAATGCATTGATTGTTTCAGCAGGCTCAACCGGCACAAGTTTACTGTAGGGATTCATGTGCCAAAACTGTTCAAGTAATGCTGTCCAAGGATCTTTTCCACCTTCCTGTACCTGTCCAACAGGCATAGATGGAACTGGATACGCTTTCATCGTACTCTCAAGCAGCTTATTCCAAGCATCGAAGGCATTTTGCCCCGTTGGTATTGTATCTGCCATTACAGCGGCTCTCCTTATCTTAACGAATCGTGACACATGCGAGATTCTGGAATGTGGCTGCGGCATGCCATAGCCACATTCCAAAACCTCGCATGTGTCATGATTTTTAACGTATGTTAGCGTTCTACAATCATCGCTACACCTTGACCACCACCAATGCAGAGGGTGGCTAGCCCATAATGGGCTTGACGCCGCTGCATTTCATAGAGCAACGTCACTATAATGCGCGTTCCGCTGGCTCCAACAGGGTGTCCCAGCGCGATTGCACCACCATTGACGTTGAGCCTAGCTCGATCAAAGCCTAACTCTTTACCAACAGCTACCGTCTGAGCAGCAAACGCTTCATTGGCCTCTACTAAGTCCATATCCGACACTTTGAGTCCAGCCTTTTCCATAGCGCGTTTCGTGGCGGGTACTGGTCCCATACCCATGATGCGCGGATCCACTCCTGCCGAGGCATAGCTGCGAATGGTTGCCATTGGCTTCAATCCAAGCTGCTCGGCCTTTTGACGGCTCATTACCACCACTACTGCCGCTCCATCGTTGATGCCAGAAGAATTGCCTGCCGTCACCAGACCTCCATTTGACTTAAAGGCCGGGCGTAACTTGGTAAGACCTTCTATTGTACTATCCGCTCGTGGCCCCTGATCTGTATCGAACAGCGTTGTACCCTTTTTCCCTGGCACTTCCACTGGCACAATTTCATCACGGAACCGACCAGCCTCAATAGCATGGACAGCACGCTTCTGGCTTTCCAGAGCGAATGCATCCAGTTCTTCACGATTCAGATGACAATCAACACAGATGTTTTCGGCGGTCATCCCCATATGACCGTTCCCAAAGGGATCGAGCAAGGCATCGAGCAACATAGTATCAATCGTTTGGCCGTCACCCATGCGATAGCCAAAACGCGCCTTGGGCAGCGCATAAGGCGCACGGCTCATACTCTCCATGCCACCTGCAACCACAACTTCAGCATCACCCATACCAATAGCCTGCGCCGCGAGCATAATAGCTTTCAATCCACTACCGCACACTTTATTTACCGTCATCGCCGGGACGTATATAGGCAATCCGGCATTGATGGAAGCCTGACGAGCGGGATTTCCTCCTTGCGCCGCCTGCAGCACCTGCCCCATGATAACCTCGTCCACTTGGTCAGGTTTGACATCGGCTCGATCTAAAGCAGCCTTAATACATATTTCTCCCAATTTGGCGGCTGGCACCTCTGCCAACGCACCGCCAAATATGCCAATTGCGGTACGCACCGCGCTCACAATTACTGCATCCTGTCGATCAGCCATTCTCCGGTCCTCCTTAGTATAAAATTGAAAAACTTGGCGGAAATACTACTCGTCCCCGTATGAGCGGTGATGGTCTCTCCCACTGCATGAATTCATGTTGCTAAATATAGACGCCACCATTGATGCTGATAGCTTGAGCCGTCATATAGTCGCCTTCGGCGACTATATAGCGCACACACGCAGCTATTTCCTCAGGCTTACCAAAGCGCCCCATGGGGATTTTGTCAAGGATGCGCTGACGAATGTTCTCTGGTACCGCCAGCAACATGTCGGTTTCGGTAAAGCCCGGACAAACGGCATTGACGGTAATACCATGCCGCGAGACTTCCAGTGCGACAGATTTCGTGAAGCCGATAATACCAGCTTTTGTCGCGGCATAGTTCGACTGCCCAACATTGCCGCCCTGAGCAACAAAGGAGCTAATATTGACGATCCTCCCATATTTGCGTTCGAGCATAAACGGGAGAACCTGCTTGGTGCAGTTGAAGGTGCTACCAAGATTGACGTTAATCACTTCGTCCCAATGATCCCTCGTCATGTTCTTGAGGGTTTTATCACGAGTAATACCGGCATTGTTGACTAAAATATCGATCTGCCCAAAAGTTTGGACTGTCCTCTTGACCATCTCCGCCACTTGCTCATAGTCGGTTACGTCAGCCTGAATCACGAGAGCTTTCAGCCCAAGTTCCGTAATCTCCTTCGCTAACTCCTGCGCCGCATCAGCACTGGTGACATAATTGACGACAATATTTGCCCCCGTTGCGGCTAGCTCTTTGGCAATAGCTCTACCGATGCCACGTCCCGCCCCCGTCACAATCGCTGTTTGACCATCTAAGCGTTTGTTCATGTCCCTCTCCTTCAAAAATAGCTGTAAGCATACAAACGTTGTTCAACTACGAGTAATCAGCCGACTTCCCCATCCCTGTAGATACAAAGCGTATATAGATACAAAAAGCACATAAATACGCTATTGTATTACTAATAGTTGTGTTCATTCACTATACCCATATGCTAGTATATCATATGCAATAAAAACTTGTAACCCACCGAACACCTACTCTTGTGATAAGGAAACATTACCTATTATAATCAAGATATATTTATTTCCAGGTGTCAACTTTTTGCTAGCACGAAGGAGTTGCATGCAAGATGACAGAAAAAGTTTATCGCACTGAACTGACCCCTCTCAGTTTCCTCTATAGAAGTGCGCTCGTCTTCCCTGACAAAACGGCTATTGTCCACGGTGATAGACAGTATACCTATCAAACATTCGCGGAACGGGTAAATCGTCTAGCTTCTCATCTACGCGCCATCGGACTGCAAAAGCAAGACAGAGTGGCCTTCCTGTGCCCGAATACCCCTGCATTACTGGAGGCTCACTATGGCGTACCGGCGGCAGGTGGTATTCTAGTGGCTATGAATACACGCCTGAACTCGCAAGAGATCGGCTTCCAATTGCAGCACGCTGGAGTGAAGTTCCTCTTTGTCGATCATGAGCTATATGCAGTTGTAGAGACGCTTGATATACAGCATCTGCACGTGGTACGCATTGACGACACAGGAGCGGCAGATGATCCCTACGAGCAATTTCTCGCTGCAGGCTCAGCGGAGCTAGTCGTCAGTTGGCTAGAGGACGAAGAGGAAACCATTTCGATTAACTATACCTCGGGCACGACTGGAAATCCCAAAGGCGTCATGTATACCTATCGCGGCGGCTATATCAATGCACTTGCAGAAGTGATTGAAACAGGCATGAATAGCGAGAGTGTCTACCTATGGACATTACCGATGTTCCACTGCAACGGTTGGTGCTTTACATGGGGCGTGACAGCCGTAGGTGGCACACATGTCTGCTTGCGCAAAGTAGATCCAAATATAGTTTGGGATATCTTCGAGAAAGAGCATGTAACGCACTTTAACGGCGCACCGACAGTACACATCTCCTTGGTGAACCACGCAAAAGCACATCACCTCGATCACCCCATTACCGTCACTGTTGCGGGTGCCCCTCCTTCTCCCACTTTGCTCGGTCACATGAAGAAGCTCAACCTCCGCCCCATTCATGTGTATGGTCTGACCGAAACGTATGGTCCCTACACCGTCTGTGAATGGCATAACGAATGGAATAGCCTTCCCGATGAGGAGCAGGCACGTTTGCTCGCTCGCCAGGGGCAAGGCAATGTGAATGCTGACCGTGCGCGTATTGTAGATACGGAAATGAACGATGTGCCCCGCGATGGACAAACGATGGGCGAGGTTGTAATGCACGGCAACAACGTCGCCAAGGGCTACTACAATAACCCCAAAGCGACTGCGGATTCTTTTGCGGGTGGTTGGTTCCACTCCGGCGATATCGGCGTATGGCATCCCGACGGCTACATTGAACTGCGTGACCGTGCGAAGGATGTCATTATCTCTGGTGGTGAGAATATCTCAACAATTGAGGTTGAGCAGGCAATTGCAGCACATCCAGCCGTTATAGAGTGCGCAGTTGTTGCTATTCCCGATGAAAAGTGGGGCGAGTGTCCCAAAGCATTTGTCACCCTCAAACCTGGACAGAGTGCAACTGAAAAAGAAATCATCGCATTCTGTCGCGAACGCCTTGCGCATTTCAAGTGCCCCACAACTGTCGAATTTGGCGACCTTCCCAAAACCTCTACGGGCAAAATACAGAAATATGTGCTACGCGACAAAGAATGGGCTAATCACAAGAAGCGCATCAATTAATCCCGTATAGTGGTTTTAGGAAAGGAGACACATGGACATCATTCTGGTCGGAGCACAAGGCTCCGGAAAAGGGACACAGGCTGCACTGCTGGAAAAGACATTTCAATCTCGTCACATTGCCAGTGGTGATATGTTTCGTCAAGCATTCGCAGATAAAACCGAGCTTGGCATGCGTGCAAAAGCATATGTTGATCGAGGTGAGCTGGTTCCCGATGAGATTGCAGTCGCCATGGTACTCAGTTGCATCGAAGAACCGGCAAGCCGTAATGGTGTGGTATTAGATGGATTTCCGCGTACTCTGGCACAAGCGAAAGCACTGGACGCAGAGCTGCACCGCATTGGACGGCAGATCGATACAGTGATATATCTCAATGTGTCACGTGAAGAACTATTAAGTAGGCTCGCACAACGCTATATCTGTCGTGCAAACCAGCATGTCTACCATGCAAAATTTCGTCCTCCCAAAGTGCCCGGTATCTGCGATATTGATGGTAGCGAGTTGTATCAACGCGCCGATGACACTGGAGAAGCCATTCAGAAACGCCTGGATATCTTCTTCCGTGAAACGACCCACGTACTCGACTATTATAAAGAGCAAAAAAAGCTCATTGAGATAGATGCCGACCCTAGCGTGAAAACGGTGCAAACAACGCTTTTGAGCCATTTGCAAACTTCCAACAACTGATAGAGCAAGAAAAAGCAGCCCAAGGCAATCGTATCTCATGTTTGAAACCGATAAAGCCAGTTTTCAAACATGAGATACGATTGCCTTAAAATTCCCCCCTTTACCCCTTGACAAACTACGTATCTAAGTGTAAAATGCATATAGATGCTTTGAGAGTATGTAGTCAAGATGAAGCTAAGTATTGTAAGCACATAGGTGTGAGATGACGGAAGAAAACGGGAACAAGGCACCAAACAATGTGACCACTGATGCCTGGTCAAAGAATTGGCATGTTCCTGTCATTCTCTTGATGCTACGGGAATGGAATTCCTATGGCTACGAGTTGATGGAGAAGATGTCGGCATTTGGGTTAAGCACGATGAACCCAGGAACGTTTTATCGAACACTGCGGCAGATGGAAAAGGATGGTATCGTTAGTTCTAGCTGGGACACTTCAGAGGCCGGACCTGCAAAGCGCGTCTACTCAATCACACAGGCGGGGGAAGCGTATTTGACGTTCTGGGCCGAGTCTCTAGATCAGTACCAGAAGATGATGAACTCGTTTTTCCGTCTTTACACGGGTCAATCAACGCAGAAGAAGAAAGAGCAAGAGTAACAACAAGCGGAGAAAGAAATTTCTCATGTTACCCATAGCTCATAGTAGTACATCGATAACATGATTACCACACAGTGTAGACTACTGTAAGAAAGAAAAGGGACAAAACAGTGACAGAGAATAAATTGTACGAAACAGCACAACAGTTGAACCAGTCAGTATATGAGACCAACAAGGCGATTGCTCAGAGTGCCGTTGCTGCCCAGGAGCGCAATGTAGCATTTGTCCAGGCGGTCTTTGACAACAGCATAGAGATTCTCAAGAGTCATGTCGCCGCCACCCAGAGCCTATGGCAGACCGTGACGGCACAGCCAGAGAACGCGCAAGGCATCGCACAAGCAGTTCTCGACAGCACCATCGAGGCCCAGAAGCGCAATGTCACCCTCGCCCAAAGCATTCTTGAGGATGGAACGAGAGTTGCGAAGAGCCATGTAGCTGCTACTCAGGAACTGACGCAAACACTTGTGGAGAAAGCCCAGCAGCAACAGGAAGTGCTCTCGACACTACCCTATGCCAAAGCCTACGCAGACCTGTTCTACGCTCCACTTGCCTACTACAAACGAGTGATGGAAACCGGTGAGCATCTGACCAATCAGGCTTTGGAGCTGGCACACAAATCTGCCGTGCAGAGCATGGAAGTTGGACAGAAAGTAACCCAACAAGCGATGGAGGCAGTGCTGACTGCTAGCCGCCGCGAACAATAACTAGTTGTAAAGGGAGGGTCGATATTTATGTCGGCCCTCTCCTGTTTTAATAATGTACCGTCGTAGGGGCCTCATTTATGGCGCCCGTCGCTGGCATGGTCAATGTCGCCGTGTACTGTGCATCCAAGAACAGACGCGCTCAAGTTGGTCCCTACGACGGTATCAAATAAAAAAGGAGTGATCGTAGTGCAAGACGAAAATAAATCCCACGTTGCCACAGATCCTATGGAGATCTGGCGACAGTGGAATGAAACAACCTCCAATTTGTGGTTACAAGCCATGGAGAACAGCAAAGAAGCTGCAAAGGGAACAGCAGTAGACCCCTATGCCCTCTACCGTTCTTGGATGAAGAACGTCAATACTGCACAAGAGCAAATGAAGGCCATTCCTCTTGTGATGAATCCTAAAGAGATGTGGAATGCGTGGTTTAGTGCAACCATGGACACATGGAAAAAGGCAGCAGAACTAGGTGGCGACCCGCTAGGACTGACTACCCAATGGCTCAAACTGATGGAAAATGCGCAAGCGCAATTGCTCGCTGGTGAAACATTGCCCACTGACCCTTTCACTTTCTTCCGAAATTGGTATAATGCTACCAGTGAGCAGTGGTCAAAGGCTGTCGAAGAGGCTATCGGCTCTGAGAAGTKTTTAGCATACTCTGCCCCATTCTTAGAGAGCTATACGAGCCTGACAAAAACGTTCCGCAAGGCGAGCGAGGAGTACTTCAAGCAACTCCAACTTCCCACCGTTTCTGATATTGCAAGAGTAGCAGAGCTGGTCATCAACCTTGAAGAGAAGGTTGATCAGATTGAGGACACCCTCGACAATCTTGAGGCACAGAACAACCAGGTTGCCACGATTGACTCAGTGAGAAATATAGAACAGCGTCTTGATAGCTTAGCAACAGCGGCTACCGTTACAGGTTTGGAAAAACGCATTGACGGCCTAGCTACAACAGCTATGGTGGCGGGTTTAGAAAAACGTCTAGATTATCTAGCCACAGCCGATACAGTAGCAAGTTTAGAAAAGCGTCTGGGTCAGGTGGCAACGGTAGCGGCAGTTGAGAAACTAGAAACACGCATTGACAATCTCGCAAAGATGTCGCTTGAGAATATGGCTACGGTGACGAAGGTTGGGAATCTGGAAAAGCGACTCGATCAGGTAGAAGGCAAACTGGATAAAGTGCTCATACTGCTAGAGAAGATTCAAGGTACGGAGGTACTCCAGCGCAAAATGCCAAAGAAAAATGTAGCCTCTCAAGAGGCATCTGATGTCAATCTAGAGGGCTAGTGCTACAATAGATATTGACGTTGCATCAATGTTGATAGCGTTCACTACATCACGGATATCGCAAAGGCGCAAGGAGAAGTTCCATGGTACAGGAGAACACGACACTTCCCTCATTCGACATTCAGGATACCATCCAGAAGTATAAGGAGGGCATGCACATCATCTTGGAAGGAGCACAGGCCCCCACGGGCCAAACTCCAAAGGAAGTCATCTGGACCAAGAATAAAGCAAAGCTCTACCGCTATGAACCCTCAAAGGAAAAACGCTTCCCCGTGCCAATTCTACTTGTCTATGCCCTCATCAATCGTCCCTATGTGCTCGACCTGATGCCCAACAATAGTATTGTAGAATACTTGGTGAATCTGGGCTTCGATGTCTATATGCTTGACTGGGGTACCCCTGGTGTAGAAGACAAAAAACTTTCTTTTGAGCATTACGTTCTGGACTACATCCCCCGTGCAGTAAAACATGTGCTGAAACACGCCCACGCAACAGAGTTTACCTTGCTGGGTTTCTGCATGGGTGGCACTATGAGTGCTATATATGCCTCTCTGTTTCCTGGTCTTCCCCTCAAAAACCTGATTCTTCTCACTACCCCTATTGACTTTTCACTCGATGTGATGGGACTCTACGGCATCTGGATGAGCGAGAAACACTTCAATCCAGACCCACTCGTCGAGGCATTTGGTAATATTCCGGGTGATCTCATCGATAGCGGCAATCGCATGGTGAAGCCAGTTACCAACTATGTCGGAACCTACGTCACCATGTGGGACCGCATTCTACAAGACAAACCTATGGATACATGGCTTGCTATGAACAAGTGGGTCAACGATGGCGTTCCCTTCGCAGGTGAGGCATTTCGACAATGGATACGCGATTTCTACCAGCAGAACAAATTGGTAAAGGGCGAGCTATTCTTACGCGGAAGACGTATTGACCTTTCTAACATCACCTGTTCCCTCCTCAATATCGCAGGCAAAAAAGATCACATCTGCGCCTTACCTCAAGCAGAAGCCGCAATGAGCCTCGTTGGAAGTCAAGATAAAGAGTTTTTTGCACTCGATGCCGGTCATATTGGCCTTTTAACGGGTTCAGATGCCCGAAAAAACCTCTGGCCTAAGATACATAGTTGGCTAGAACAACGCTCCCAGTAATGGCTACGCCCGTCGGTCGTAGGGGCCTGATTGATCGCGCCCGCTCGTGGTAATGGTCAATTCCGCCGACATTGTACATGCCAACGACGGGCGCCATGAATGGGGGCCCTACGACATCGTCTTCAGGAGTGCTATGTGGCAAAAGTATACCTATAATGATTCTACTGGCAACCATCCCTATGCCGTCTACACACCAGAACAATACCACGTCGGGACACCGGTTCCTCTTGTTGTCATGTTGCATGGTTGTATGCAGACCACTACAGATTTCGCGGCAGGGACGCAGATGAATGAGCTAGCCGAGCAACATAATTTCATCGTGGTCTACCCTCAACAGAGCAGTGCCTACAATCAAAACCTATGCTGGAATTGGTTCCTTCCCGAAAATCAGGTACGTGGAGGCAAAGAGCCAGCCAGCATTGTTGGCATCGTCCAACAGATACAACATACTACGACTACGTGGACAATAGACTCCACGCGCATGTATGTCGCGGGTCTCTCTGCCGGTGGCGCGATGGCAGGAATCCTGGGTATCACCTATCCCGACGTTTTCGCCGCCATTGGAGTTCATTCTGGGCTAGAATATCAAGCTGCCATAGGCACAAACAACGCATTTAAGGCCATGCGCAAAGGTGGTCCTGAGCCTCTACAACAAGGGCTGGTTGCCTACCTAGCGATGAGCAATATTGCCCGTATCATCCCTATTATTGTCTTTCATGGCACAAACGATGCAGTTGTGGCCGCCCTCAATGGCGATCAAACGGTACAGCAATGGATGCACACCAATCACCTCGCTTCGCCCAGCAGTTACACAGCAGATTTCTATAGCCCCACCAGTGTTACCTCCGGCCAGATTCCCAGTGGCCGTTCCTATACTACAGCGACATGGAGTACAACCAACGGAGAGGAGGTACAAGCCTATTGGAAAGTTGGAGGTATGGGTCATGCATGGTCGGGAGGAAATCCCAAGGGTTCCTACACCGACAAACGTGGTCCAGACGCCAGCTTCGCTATGTATACGTTTTTCATGGCCCACCCCATGAAGAGCATGAAAAGCACAGACAGTGATGCCGCTCTTCCGCGCAGGAAGCTGCATCATATGCTACTTGACCTTTTTACTTCTAAGAGAGGAATGCACAAACCATGAGCGACTACACGATATCCTGGGCACCATTACCAACCATAGGCACACGAGCAACGCGTACGCGCAAAATCACCGAAGCCGATCTTCTGAGTTTTGCCGACCTCAGTGGCGACCACAACCCTGTCCACATGGATGCTGAATATGCAGCACATTCGCCCTTCGGCGAACGCATCGTGCATGGTCTCTTAACAGGTGCCCTGGTCTCTGCCATACTAGGCAATGATCTCCCTGGCCCAGGTTCTATCTACCTGGGGCAGACCCTCAAATTCCTTGCACCAGTGCATATCGATGACACCGTGACAGCGAGTGTCGAGGTCGTCTCCACCCGCGAAGACAAACGCTTGGTCATTCTGCGTACCGACTGCACCAACCAGCAAGGAGCCTTGGTTCTCACAGGAGAGGCAACCATCAAATATATGCAGGAATTGAAAGCAAGCTAGAAGAAATATGGAAGAAGGATGAGTGTGAGCACACTCGCCGACGACACATTATCGACGAACATGCTCACACTCATCCTTCTTCCATTTTTACCATCATGATTTTTCACCTCCAAGGACCACTTCATCCAATGGCGAACGTCTAGAATGGTAAAGCTTATCAATATGAGAAGTAGTACCGAAAGCAGAACCAACATCGGCACATAGGCCCCCAGGCTCATAAGGAAGAGTACACAGAGTATACACCCAATATAGCGCACAAATACCCAGCTTGATGGTCGCTGTCCAATACTAATCACCTTGAGTGTTAGCCCTGCAGCAAGCCATAGTGCAATTCCCACTCCTAACAGCCAACGTGTTTCTACAGGAAGCACTGATGCCGATGCCTCATTGGTAGCTCGCGCCAAGCCTCCACTAATGAGAGTTAGGCCAATAAGAATGGGTATATGAGCATAAATGTATGGTTGCCCCGATCCCAGGTTAGAGGCGAAAGGAGCAACATCAATTATTTACGAACGTGTACGGCGTTTTGTCATATGCTGCTGTCCTTGCAAGAGGCGTTCCTCACTACTTCGCTTGGGTTGCGACGTCATATTAGTACTTTGCGACGTAATTCGTCCGTAGGATACAACATTTTTCACACGCGTAGTCTCTAATCCTAGAGAAGGTAATTCCGTTTCGTGCAGTAGAGCATCAAGTACCTGTATTGCAAGACGACGGTTTAACAACCCGCGCCGCATACTTTCTTGAGCATCGAAGGTCAAGAGACAATCCAGGCAAGCAGTTTCACATGATGCATGATGTTGCTCATCAACAAACAACGTCGTACGTGCTGCCTGTAGCCAGCTTCTACCAAAAGAGAGAAGTTCTCGTACATGACCAGCTCCTCCAGGCACATTATCATACAATACCGCTCCTAGCCCTCTTCCAAGTTCTCCGGCAGGAATAACTAACGTTCCTAGCTCCCGACTATCCAGTTCCAATAATTTCGCACCGCTAATTTGTAATGCTTGAGTAAGGGTTGAAAGTAAGGCAAAGTTATCTGCATGATGCAGTAGGCAGCTTGAAAAGTCTAACAGTAACGCATCGGTAATCTGACGAGCAGCAAGAACTTGATTACGTAATGGAGGTATTTTTTCATGCTTTGCCCAGCAAAAAGAGGCTTCTTTTGGTGAAGTCAAAGGAGCATGACGTTCGAATTTTGAGGGAAGGAACATTGTTCCGTCTCCCAATTTTTGCTCACTGTCAGCATACCCACACTTCAGGCAAATAGCAAATCCTTGCCCATGTTCGCCTGGGTTATAGACGAGTAGCTCACCCGCCTCACGATAGCGGGCATTCAAGCCAACTATACCACCAAAATTATCTAGTTCCTCAATATCGGCCCCATCACGTCTCACAAAGGTAATGGTAGCTTGCTCCGTATGACCTACTCGTTCAATGTCTGTACTTATCTTCGGAGGATCCCACGCCGCACTACTAAAACCATGCATAGGTAAGAGAAAGCTTTTTGCACTATCTCTCTGCTCTCCATTACAAATAGGACAAAGACCTAAAGCAGTAGCAGCAATTTGATAATACAAATGTCCATTTACACATGTTGTATACTGTCCTCGTAGCCCCAGATAGTTATCAATATTCGCTCCAGTCCAATGCTTTAATAGACCATGCGAAGTCACGAGTCGCCCACCAACAAGGAGTTGTGAGCCAGGAATATACTCACCTATTGCCACAATACCACTTCTCTCTAAGCGATACTGATCTTCTTCTCGGCTACGCTCCGGACGCCGCTCATCGGGAACGATCACTTTTAACCGTTGCATTCCAATGGGGAAACCATAACGAGGCATGAACTGCTGATCTGCTAATGCTTCTATCACCGTTGTTTCATATAAGGCAAACATCTGATATCGTAATGCGTTCGCTTGAGCGCGAGCATGAGAGTTTGTAGTAGTATCAAGCTGTTGCCAAGATGTCAGCATTATATCATACTCATCACGCCAACTTTTTACTGCTGCGGCAAAATCATCAATAATCGTCTGGAGGAACGCCTTCCAGTCATCAAGAAAGCATTCTGCCCCAGTGCCTTGAAAAAGACGCTTTAACTGTAGACAAAACTGCTCCTCACTTTCATCACGTATCCAAATCAGATACGCCCGAAACTGACTCTCTAACCCACCTTCTTGCTGAGTCAAATCTCCCCAGGTAACATTGACTGGTATTGTCCAATCTGATATTGGAGGGAAAAGGACAGGTTTGTTAGTTTCCTTTTCCCAGGACGGTGGTAAGGGCATACCACAGAATTGCCCCATATTACCAAAAGCCCTCATAGCTCCAACATGTGTATGAGGTGGATAAATTTCACGGAAAAAATTGCCCAGCAGGAAGGCATGACAATGGCGAACTACAATACGTTTTCGGTCAAGAAAGACCTTTGGGCTCCTTAATGGACGATCTAGATAACGATCAAAATGAAGAAAAACCTCTCGATCAAAAGGGTGAGGATGGCAAAATGTTACGACCACGGAAGAGCCATCAGCACGACGGCCAGCACGTCCCGCACGCTGTAAATAATTTGCCTTTCCAGGAGGAACATTCCCCATCAACACTGCATTTAGTCCACCGATATCAATACCTAATTCCATCGTCGTAGTCGAACTTAGGATATTGCGTGCTCCAGATTTGAACAAATCTTGTAAACGACGATTCTCTTGTGGCGCAAGTTGCGCACTATGCTCTTCTGCCCATAGTCCGATAGTAAAGACTGGCGAAGAGATAAATTCACGTCGTTGACGCATAACACGTGGGTCTTGATCTAGTATCTCACTATCCACACGTTCTAAATCAGCGGAGCCTATTTCTGGCGCACAACTAAGCACTTCACGAGGCCAAATATGACCCGTCGTTGGGCAACGATAGAACATGACAGGTCGTCTCAGGGCTAGTTCCGAAAATTTTAGCCGAATAGCCCACGCTACTCCTGTTCTGCTTTCAGCACTTCTTTGCTGCGTCTCCAGCCATAGTAATTTACTTCCAGCATGAGTCTGTAGTTGTTGAAAGGCTTCTGATAGTAACTGTTCAGCATACTTATCAACATCGCCTTCACTGATACCACACTTTCTAACAACATCAGCCGCAAATCTACACCGCCGTTGCTTATTTGTGGCACCAATAAAGCGTACAGAACGACGCGAAAGCTCTTTGTTTTCAGCGCACCAATGGCCTAATAAGTCGCTAAATTGATAGTGTCTATCCTCTTCATCTGATCCTAGAGTAATCACACCGTCTGTACGTAATGTATCGCACAATGCCGCTAAAAACGCAGTCCAATATAGACTTATTTGTGTACGCATACTAGCAGTTGGTAGAGAACCGAGCAAAGTAGGTGGCACTGATAAGGTATCTAAATCAGGATAAGATACCTCTGCCAATCCTAACGTCTCCAATGATATTTGCCGTTGTGTTGAACGTGCAAATTCTCGCGCTAGTAAATATTTTATCTGTTGATGAACCTGTGCAGCATTCTTACTCCATTCCCGTTCTGTCTGCTCTGACCAATCTTGAGCCTCATGCTGTGATGCAGTTTCTCTGTCAAGTAACTCTTGCATAATTGCAACATGCTCCATAGACTGTATCCAATGGGCTATAGGCCCACCTGCTAGAGCCTGCGCGAGTTCCTGCTGCAAACCCTCAAGTTGACGTTCTTTTCGTTGTTGCTGAGGAAGAGTTAATGTCTTTTGAGCTAGCTCACTCTGTAATGCTCCTATAGAAGCACGTATATCATGCAACGTGGCATCGTCAACGACAGGATATGTTTCCAGGCATTGTACTATAGCAGCACGCACTAACTGAATCTCATGTTGCCGTGTCAGTCGTGGCCCAAGCCTTGCTGCTCCTTGACGACTGTCGCTAAACACTAGCATACGCCTTCCACGAGCAGGCAACCAATGATTATGTACGGAGGGATATTCCGGTAGTTCAGCAAGTATACTTTCCGCAAGAATAGAGAGCGTTAGAGCAGCCGACTGTGCAAATGGTTGCCAACTTTGGGGATCTTTAGCTTCACAACGGGCACATTGATCTATGGTATAGAGTGTCCGTTTCTCTTTACCCCTCCCATCACAGCGCCCTGTTTCGATATCAAAGAGCACTTGTTCTGAGCTAATAGACTCATCCAGTACAATACGAACGAAACGTGTAGCATCTTCTAATACCCCACGAGCAGGAACCGGTTTGAGATAATCATGTCCTTTATCATAGAGACCCATAATTATCCAGGTTCCACAATTGACACAACGATACAGCGAGAGGGTCGCAGAAGAGCAATAAGGGCAATGATCACGCACTCCCTCTGAAACACATCCCATTCCTGTAAGCTTGAGATCATCCGGGCCAACACAATCACTATTCAGGCATACTACTAGACCGTCTGTTGGCCGTGCTAATAAATGGATTCGATTGGGAAGGAGCGGATAAGCCTCAACATGCTTGCGGGCGGAAGCACCTAATTGCAAAAGAGTAGCAGTTGCTTGCATAGCATCGTCATTAGCTGTACCCCATATGCGTATTGTAAGATCACGTAGCGATAAACGTTTCTGTTCCCAAAGAATAGTTTCAAGTTTATGCAACAAAGGAGAGTGCATTAGGACATCATAGAGCAACATTGCAGGTTTATCTTCGGTGGATGCTCTCGCGCTCTCTATTGTTGTAGCATCTACAACAAGTAGTAGATGTTTAGCTAGAACTTCGCATATATGAGGGTTTATAGCTAACTGTGGCTTTCTTTGCGTGTCGAGTTCAATAGTCGGGGCTTCCAACCAGGAGGAAGCTACAATAGAAGCGCATGAAGGTGGATTTTTAGGTGGCGCTACTTGTGGTAAAGAAACACGTGCTATCTGCCCACGAATAACTTGTACTAGCGATTGCTTTTTCGTAAATAGTTGTGCAGCGAACGCTTCTAACTCTCCAGGCTGATCTCGTCCGATGGTTGCGGAAGTAGCAATATGCAATACTTGTTCCGCTGTCAACTCACAGCGTTCAAGCAAACGTCTTAGCAGGAGGGTAACTTCTGCTGCCAGAGTTCCTGTATATAAGTGTGCCTCATCTAGCACTATTGTCCTAAGAGCTTTACCAAAAAACACTGCATCCTGAGGGCGACACAACATATATTCCAGCATAGAATAGTTCGTAATCATAATGTCGGGCACGGGACCACGTGATGAGGTTGTAATATCTATTTTTTGCCCATCATGCGTCTCTAATCCACGCGCCTCACATCGAGTACGCATACGGCAGATTTCCCACAATGGCACACCATCTCTATCTGCCTGACGTCTGTTTTCTGGGGTCTCACCGGTAAAATGAAATAGAGTAACCTTCCTCTGCCCTCGCAACCATCCATATAATCGCTCTACCTGATCATTCACGAGGGCATTCATGGGATAAAGAATGATACACTTGACTCCTTGCTCTTCATGATCAGGGTTTTTGAAGAGATCATTAAGAAGAGGCAACAGAAAACTTTCCGTCTTGCCTGCGCCCGTACCCGCTGTAACCACTAGAGCAGGTTTCTCATTGTTAGGATATGGGTCCTGTGCCTTCTTAACAGCTTCTCGCTGGTGCAAATATAGTGGGCGTCTCCTTGGCACAATATGAGGCTTATCAAGGTGAGCACATAACTCAGCATGAAAAAGTTTTTGAGCTACGAGCGTTCCTAAAGACTCTTCAGCAGCTTTCGCGGGGAATGCACCCTCTATCCAGAGGTCACTTAAAAGTCCTCCCATATCAGGAATACCAGACCATATTTTGCGGCAGATAGCTGTAAGTTTTGGATCCTGTACATAATGGGCATCCAAGGCAAAATCGACTAAGCGTTGTTTTACTGCCTTCGATAGTGCTATTGCATCGAGTTGTGACATACTCCTACTTCCCCAAACCAATTGTTTGTAATATTTTTTCCAGAACATAGATACCGAGTAGCCTACGAAATGACTCTATATGCAGTGAAAGGGCCAAGTTATTTTCTTCTAATTCCTTGAGCACTTTTCCTTCTAAGGTAGATAGTGCCGGTTCTATCAAGCCTCTACGAATAAAGTTGGTATCCAAGTAACCCATCGTATTCGAAATATCTTCCAGTAAAGTATTCTTCTTCTTTTGTAGAGCTATATTCACACTCTGTGTGGACCCAGAAAAAGCTGCAAGCAGAGAACTTAGTATCTTACGAGTTGAGGTAATGCCAAATTGAGGGAGACAGACATTTTCAGCATATGTTCGTACCACTTTTCCCATTAGAAGAGGATCAACACGTAGCAATGACCAAGCCGCACGTAGTAATAGCTCTTCATGCTTTTCGCTTGTTCCACCCAAACTACTTACAATTTTTCGTACTTCCATATCTCTCACAGGTCACTGCTTAAAAAGGTGGCGAACAGCAGAAAGCCAGCGATCATCAACAACAGGATATTGTTTATCCTCAATAGGAGATATGTCTGATAACCAGATAGGTAATATCGTACTGCCACAGCGATTCACAAATTGCTGTACTTGATTGGTCACATCGTTACTCAGTAAAGGGAGCTGAAACCAACGCAGCAATGTTGCTATATATTTCATATCGAGAACCTGCTGTTTCCGTAACACATTGCTCCAATCGGCATGCCACCAAGCGCCTAGACGTATACCATCATATGCCACAGCAATCGCAAGAGGACAATTAATCTGAGATGGAAGTGAGAATGACCATGACAATGTTTGTACCTGAAACTGCGTATCTTCCTGACTAAACGTATAGAGTTTTCCATCTTCGTTCCAAATAACTATGTGATGTTTTTGATCTAATTCTATTGGACGAAGGAGATGTATCGTCAAGATTGTAGGAAATGTATCGGTGTTCAGTTGTACATAATCTATAATTCCCCTATCAACAACCTCCCGTATAAGCAAGATATCTTTCACAGTAGCATTATAAGGTCCTAGACGCAATTTAATAGAATTACCAAGTCCCATAAGGGATCCAAGGGGACGTGGAATATGATAAGGTCTTCCAATCCATACATCACCTTCTAGCAAGGCATATACCTTCAAATTTGGTCTAAATAGCTGTATTGGAAGTATCTTTGCTTGTTCGACAGTCAACATAGTATCAGGTTGTAAGACAATCCATCCTTGTTGTGATACAGTTACTGCGCCTACAACGGGCACACTTACAATACGTGAGATACGAGCAAACTTTGTATCGTTTCTCACTCCCAAAGTAAAACACAACCCCGTAATATTCGAGCCTAGAATCAGCAAATCTGGGCATATCATAATTGGCTCTGTGATACTTCTTTGAGGGTCCTCTTCACTAAAATTGATTGCATGCATACCAAGTCGTATGAAAGAGAGCGTTGTTCCTTTGGGATGAGAGACACGCATCTGGATATAATCACCAAATGTTACTTCCTTCTCTTGTATAGAAAGTGACACATCGACTGCTCGTGCCCACTTTGGCTCTTCGACTGTGGTAGTACCAACAATATTCGGTTGCCATAGTATCTGACCATCCAGCTGCACCTGAGTTATGTTGGACCAACCTTGGTTAAGAAGTGAAAGCTTAGTTCCCTGTACATCAAGTTTTGTCCAAGGCATTACATCAGGAAAAAGTTGTAAGTCTGATGCAGTAACCAGAAAATAAGCATTTTCTGGCCGCATTACATCAAGCCACGCATCGATACGCTTTCCTGTCGTTGCACGAAATACTGTGATCTCATCATTCATATTCCATAAGGTCAAAGTTGCACTAGCTATAAGCTGCCCCGTAGACGAAACCAACGTTGCTATTAGAAGCGGCCCTACAATAGGTAATACAATTTCTTCCGATGGATGGAAGATATAGACTCCATCACCATTTCTACGTAACTGTGTACATACTTGGCCCGCAACAAGTATAGAATAAATCTGTTCCGAGAGATCATAACGTGCCAAGTTCGTGATCTGGCAGACAAATTTAGGGGCGCTTGTGCCATCCCAACACAAGATAGGGTCCTCTAAAAATGGCTCGAAAAGATCATTGGTTACATCCTCTCCGGTTTCGTTACCCTTGCCTAACTCAATACGAGCTACAGCCTGAGTTGCTAGCTCGTCAATCCACTCAGGTAATACCCAACAATTTTTCACGAGAATTGTTTTCAGTTGTTCAGCTTTGATGTTGTTACGCCGAAAATTACGTAGGGCATCCCACAAGCTACAAAATGTTTCGCTACGCATTGGCCCTTCAAGCAAGTGTTGTAGCGCTTGTGTGCGCCCTTGCCCAACTAACCATTCAGGTAGGCGGCGCAGAAACCCACGATACGTAAAACCAAATTGTAAATACACTGTGTCAAACCAGTTTTGTAGACCTTCTACTCCAAAGACATGACGTATCTGAAGCCAGCGTGCAGCGGCCTCCAGAGCATCTTTATAAGGGCGAGTCGGTTGACCACTCACGAAGAGACGGCGTAATGTGCTTACATGAAAGCAATCTTGTTGAAAAGTGGCCCAAAGTATTCCTTCTGTAGCTTGACGGCGGGCTGTTTCAGTTGCAAAAAGTAAGAGGAGCGTTCCCAGAGCAGCAGCTTGTGAGCACTCACGATTCCAAATATGCACAGTTCTCCACGACGACTCTTCAAGCCAGCTTTGCACCATGCTTTCATGCAGATTATGTGCCCAACAACGGAGCCATACAAAATCCTCATCATCCATATGTAATTCTACTAGAGACCATTGACGAGGGCGTAGCCTCTGTTCCTGTGCTCTCTCCAAAATAGCTGCAACGGCCCTTTGAATAGTGGCTTCATTATTACGTATATCTATATTGTGAAAAATCCTCACCTACAGCACCTCCTGGGCTAAAACTCTTTTATAATAACATAGTGTTGCCTATCATACATGAATAAACAGCAATATTGCAAATTTTTTGGAATTCTGTCAGTTTATATATATGCTCACAGGCGAAAGAGTTTTTGTATGTTTCACCTGTGAGCATGTTTTCAGATTCCTAGCTCTTTATTCTCTATTGACTATCCGCTGTTTTACCAATCACCAACTCCAATCATCTAGGAGATATCCAGTCATCCATCGCGGTAATGTTACCGTCCAGCCAAGTCCATTCGATCTTTTGGTAGGTGAAGGAGACCTCTTCGTAATCCGTGAATTTCATAAGAGCGGGGTCTTGGGTATTAAAAGAGAAGTCGATGCCAACGATAATGGCATTCGTGAGCTTTACTCTATAGTACTCTTGCATAACACCTGTTGGCGGCACCTGTCTCCAGAACTGCAATTGCCAAGTGATGATGGTTTCATTTGTCACAAGTGCGTTGTAGAGTAAAGGGGATGATCGATCTACTTCCTTCCTGATCACAATTGGTTGATGCATACGTTTTCCGTTTGGTAAACCGGTCGCGGGATCGTGTGGGCTTTGAATACCATGCTCCACAGCAAATACCAAGATGCTACCTTCGTGTCCTTTCTCTGTGACCGAACCTTTAATGTCACCTTGTTTCTGCCCTTTCATCATCAAGTACGCGTTAAGAGCCATATACTGTCTCCTTTGGATGGATTTTATACAGTAGAACTAGGTACATTTTCTCAAGTATATCATTATCGTAGAGCCTCGTATAGTGAGCCTGTGAAAAGGTGAAAAGGTGGGATGAACTATGTTGATTATCCTCTCTGAGAGACGTATAATAGTCTCTGGTCGATAACAACTGCTGGGATACTAACCCACTGCTACATGTTCTAAAACGTGTAGATGGGGAGACCTAATTTAAAGAACATAGGTCATCATAATGAAGAGTATTCAACAATGACATTCCCTACACCACTGCTGCGCGATCTGTATACCCGCATGCTCTTAACCCGAATCGTCGATCAGTGCGTCGGTCAGCTATTTGAACAAGGGCTGACCGATTTTGTAGCGAGTTGCCGCGGTCACGAAGCTGCACAAGTGGGAAGCGCAATCTGTATTGAGATAGGCAATGATTTTACCCTTCCCTATTATCGGGACCTGGGGGTTGTTTTAACCGTCGGCATGACACCTCGTGAAATCTTTCGCACCTATATACAGGCTCATTCCACTCCTTCGACAGAGCACAACGCTAGCACACGTCACAAAATGCAGCATCAGCCAACGCTCCATTGGGGCTATCAGAAGCATAATACCGTGACAGGCGCTGCTCCAGTTGCGACACAAATTTTGCACGCGGCTGGCATTGCTTTTGCCAGCAAGCTTCGTAAGGCCTCCGTTGTGACTATCGCATATTGTGGTGATGGAGCAACAGCAGAATCAGACTTTCTTGAAGGCATCCGCTTTGCAGCCCTACACCAACTACCCGTCGTTTTTATCTGTGAACAAGACTGCACTCCCCGTAGGGACCAGTTTCAGTGCGTCCGTAAGGGCCAGATTGACCGCACCCACATGACCACATCTTCATGTCTACAAAGTCTTCCTTTGCCAAACGGTATCATGCACCAACATATTGATGGTACCGATGTTGGTGCAGTCTATACAGCAACACAAGAGGCCATGCAACGAGCACGGAAACATCACGAGCCGACTATTTTAGAAATGTCCGTCACCCGCCCTGATCACAATGACACACTCTACCAAGACCCTCTTACCTGCTGTCAACACATACTAAAAGAGCTGGGCGCTTGGAATCAAGAATGGGCCGATCAGCTTTATACACAGCTATCAGCAGAGGTTGAGCAAGCGATGCACGATGCCCTCACTGATTTGACTTGACACAAGTGATACAACTGCTACAACTGATACAAGTGACACATTTTTTATTTGTAGGTTAGGAGTTATCATATGCAACAACCATTCCCACATACTATTCTCTATGGTGGAGACTACAACCCCGAACAGTGGTCAGAAGACATATGGCGCGAAGACATGCGCTTAATGGCTTTAGCTAGCGTCAATATGGTTTCAATCAATATTTTCTCTTGGGCTTTGCTGGAGCCTCACCCCGACCAGTATCATTTTGAGCAGCTTGATCGCATTATGGATATGCTCGCTCAACACAACATCATGGCAGACCTAGCAACAGCGACAGCATCGCCGCCGACATGGATGAGCCGCTTGTACCCCACCATGCTGCCAATCACCCGCGACGGCAAGCGTATGAGCCACGGTTCACGCCAGCACTATTGCCCCAATAGCCCCGATTATCGGCGCAAGTCAGCCGCTTTGGTACAACGACTTGCCGAGCGTTATGCACAACATCCTGCCCTGACCATGTGGCACCTCAACAATGAATATGGTTGTCACACTGGACAGTGCTATTGTGATAATTGCGCTGCCGCTTTTCGCATCTGGCTACAAGAATGCTATCAATCCCTGGAACAACTGAATTATGTCTGGGGCACGAATTTTTGGAGCCAGCGCTACTATGATTGGGAAGATGTCCTACCACCGCGTCTCTCGCCCGCACAGAACAATCCTGGTCAAAGCCTCGACTACTGGCGTTTCATGTCAGACTCGCTCCTTGCTTGCTATCGCATCGAAGAGGACATCTTACGCAGAGTGACACCCTCAGTTCCACTCACCACAAATTTTATGGTAGCATTTAAGCCCGTCGATGAATTCGCCTGGGCCTTCCATATGGATGTCGTTTCGTTTGACATGTATCCTCACCCAATCGTTACTCTGGCTTGGGAAGTCGCGCTGCCCCATGGCCTGATGCGCTCATTGAAAGGTGGACAGCCACATATCGTAATGGAGCAAAGCCCAAGCCAAGTAAACTGGATGCCACAAAATCCGCACAAGCGACCAGGACAGATGCGCCTACTCAGCCTACAAGCCGTCGCACACGGCGCCGATGGCGTGATGTTCTTTCAATGGCGACAATCAAAAGCAGGCGCAGAGAAATTTCATGGTGCAGTTGTATCCCATGATGGTAGTGAGCATACACGCATCTTCCAGCAAGCAGCGCAGTTAGGATCAGAGTTGAAACGTCTCGCGCCTGATGTCGTCGGCTCTCGTGTCCAGGCTCAGGCAGCTATCTTGATGGATTGGGATAACTGGTGGAATATCGAATATCAACCAGGACCGAGCAATCTGCTGCATTATTGGGAGCAACTCAAGCTCTATTATCACGCCTTGCATACACTCAACATCCCCATTGACATCGTACGGCCCAGCACTGACCTCAGCCAATATCGCTTTGTAATTGCACCCACCTTATATATGCTTCATCCCGGAGAAGCCAAAAACCTGGAACAATTTGTCGAACATGGTGGAACGCTCCTCACCACCTACTTTAGTGGCATCGTAGACCAGAACGATCATGTCGTTCTCGGCGGCTACCCTGCCGAACTGCGCACACTGCTTGGCATCACCGTCGAAGAGTTCGACCCCTGGACGAAGGATATGAGCAACAAAATACTCATTCGCGAAGGAGACCTACGCGGAGCCTATGCTTGTAGCCTATGGGCCGATGTTGTCAAACTAGAAAGTGCTCAGACAATCGGCGTCTTTGCCAACGATTACCATGCCAACCATCCCGCCTTGACCGTCAACGCATTCGGTCAAGGACATGCCTACTACCTCGCAACACAGCCCAACGACGAATTCCTACTTGCCCTCACCCAGAAACTGTGCCAGGAAGCGCATGTCTCACCAGTCATGCAATCACCCAAAGGAGTTGAAGTCACCAAGCGCGTCCGCGCTGACGGTCGGGAAGTATACTTCTTGCTCAACCATACCGAGCACAAGCAGGCAGTAAAGTTATCGGCAGGTACGTTTACGTCGTTGCTCAATGGGAGTAAGGTTGAAGGAACAGTGGAATTAGCAAAGATGGATGCAGAGGTATTGTTGGTGTGAGAAGCTTATTGTATAATATGAGTCAAAGCGCATTAAATGCGCTTTGACTCATATTATACAATAAGCTTCTCACAGAGCGATAGCTTCTTTCAGAACTCGTTCGCGGATACGCTCTCGTAATCCACGCTCTGTCACCACATCCACGTTATGACCGAGCAACTCTTGAAGATCCATCAACAATCCACCCAGATCGAATAAGCTACGCCCTGGTTCCAAATCAACCAACAAATCTATATCACTTTTAGCGTCCGCTTCACCACGAGCAACAGAACCAAACACACGCACATTATACGCTCCACGTTTTGCTGCAACACGAAGTATATCATCTCGGTTAGCCTGCAAAAGTTCTTCAAGAGGCATGGTATTTCTCCAGTTCCGCATCAGATTTACTCAATAAAGTATACCATAGTAAAACGTATCGAGTGGCGTCTCGTCGATGCTTAGATGTGTAACTCGTGAGACACAAGAGTAGCAGGAACACGAGGTTGAGCCGCATGCTCCTGCTACTCTTGTGTTTGATACACTTGCTCTACCTAGCCCAGCAGACTATACGGGCTTTGTAGCAACCGCTTGACCTCCTGGAGGAAACGGGCTACCGTTGCTCCATAGAGGATACGATGGTCTGCCGAGAGGGTCATCGACATCAGATCACGAATCACTGGCTGCCCATCAATCGGGACGAATTGTTTGCGTGTAGCCGCCACTGCTAGAATCGCGGCTTGCGGTGGGTTGATGACTGCGATGAAGCTTGTAGCATCCATCATGCCCAGGTTCGAGACGGAGAAGGTGCCACCCTCAAGATCAACCGTCGAGAGTTTATTTGCTCGTGCCTTCGCAATCAGTGCTTTGGCTTCACGCGCAATGCTACGTACTCCCTTGATATTCGTGTCACGAATCACCGGAACAACCAACCCGGTTGGCACATCTACAGCCATCCCAACATGAATATGCTTATGCAGAAGCAACTGATCATCCTTGAGACTACTATTGACCTCTGGAAACTTTTCAAGCGCAAGCGCACACGCCTTGACAACAAGATCATTGACTGTCACCTTCACCCCATCATCGCCGATATCTGCATTGAGGGTATAACGCATGGCCAGCACATCCGTCATATCGACCTCACTGCTCACATAAAAATGGGGGATGCTTTGTTTCGACTCGGTCAAACGACGCGCAATGAGCATCTGCACGCGTGAAAGCTTCTTGATCTCTACATCTTCAGTAACTGGTGCTGCACTCGCTGGCGCGACGGGTGCTGCTGCCTCTTGCGCGGGAGCAATTGGTTTAGGGGCGGGAGCAGACGTGGGCACAGGCACTAGTAATGGAGTAGCAGATGTACCACGCTGTTCAAGCGCATCCTCAATGTCATCGCGCACAATACGCCCACCAGGGCCAGTTCCGGACACCTGACTCAAGTCAATACTATGCGCTTTTGCTATCTTACGCGCCACAGGAGAAGCTTTGACCGCTCTCCCACTTCCATTCTGTGCTGTGCTGGCACTCGTACTTTGTGTACTGACACCCTGCTTCGCCGTACTCGCGGCTAAATCCGGAGTTGCATATACCGCATTGGCCTTATCACGTGAGCCAGTTCCATCACCAGTGCTTGTAGCCGCACGAGTGGGTTGCTGTGTGGGAGTAGCCTGTGCTCCTGTACTCTGTTCTGCCGCACCACTACCGATACGGGCCACAGCTTGTCCAACGGGCACCGTTTCTCCCTCCTGTACCAACACTTGTTGCAGAGTACCGGCTTCGTATGCCTCCAGGTCCATAGTAGCCTTATCTGTCTCGATCTCCGCCAGGATATCGCCCTTCTTGATCTCATCACCGGCTTTTTTAAGCCAGCGGGCGATTGTTCCTTCTTGCATGGTATCACTGAGCCGAGGCATGGTTATTTCGCTCATGATGTTGCTCTCCTCCGACGTGGTGCCAGTTCGTTGATGGCTTCTATCAACTGCTTAGAGCCTGTCAGCGTCGCCAATTCCAACGGTTTCGAGTACGGTAATGGAACTTCCAGACTGGCGACGCGTTTGATGGGTGCATCTAGGTCGTCAAATGCGTATTCTTGCAACGTCGCGGCAATCTCTGCACCGATGCCATAAGAGCGCCAATCTTCCTCAAACACAATGGCACGATTGGTTTTCCTGACAGATGTGAGAAGCGTCTCGGTATCAAGCGGACGTAGCGAGCGCAAATCGATCACCTCGATACTCAGGTTATTTTCTTGTTGCATGCGTCGCGCTACATCCAGGGCTACTGCCGCCATACGCGAGTAGCTAATGATCGTCAGGTCTGTTCCCTCTTTCGTCACCTTTGCCTGTCCAATCGGAATCATGTAGTCCGCAGCAGGTTCCTCACCCTTGATGTTATACAAGGCGAGGTTCTCCAGAAAGATGACCGGGTTGTTGTCACGCACGGCAGTACGTAGTAGTCCCTTTGCATCGGCAGGTGTCGATGGAGCCACCACTTTGAGGCCGGGCACATGCGCAAACCAGACTTCCAAATTCTGCGAGTGGGTGGCGGCAAGTTGTTGGCCTCCACCGCCGGGGGTACGAATGACCAGGGGGATTGGACACTGCCCACCAAACATGGCATAGATTTTCGCCGCGTGATTGACGATCTCGTCCATAGCTGGGACAATGAAGTTAATCGTCATGATTTCCACAATTGGACGCAGTCCCAGCATGGCAGCACCCGTCGCCATACCAACAAAACCATTTTCCACAATGGGCGTGTCCACTACACGTTTAGGGCCAAACTCTTTTAGGAGTCCAGCCGTGATCTTATACGATCCCTCGAAATTGCCGATCTCTTCGCCCAGCAGAAAGACATTTTCATCACGCAAGAGCTCTTCGCGCAATGTATCGTGTAGTGCTTGCCGATAGGTAATATCAACCATGCTCGCTATCCTCTCGCCACTACGTTGTCAGGGGCATACACATATTCATCGAGTCCCTGCATGAACTCTTCTACCGAAGGATAGGGGCTGTCATCAGCAAATTTGACCGCTTCGTCAACCTCGCGCTCTACCCGTTCCTCGATCTCACGCATACTATTCTCATCAAGCAGACCAGCCGCTATGAGACGGTCAGCGAATGCGGTAATCGGATCAGCATCACGCCCTTTCTGCACTTCCGCTTTGTCTCGATAGCGGTCCGGATCCACGACGGAGTGACCGCGGAAGCGGAAACTGACCGCTTCGATGAGGCTGGGTTCGTGCTGTTCACGTGCAAGTTTTGCGGCATTGCGCATAGCATCACGAACTGCCAGCACATCATTTCCATCCACGCGCCAACTCTGCATATCATAGGCACACGCCTTGCGGTAGATCTCACTGACCGCCGATCCCTTTTCTACGCGCAGACCCATACCATAACCGTTGTTGACAACAAAATAAACTATGGGCAGATGATAGATTTTGGCGAGATTGAGTGACTCGTGGAAGGCACCTGTATTCGTGGTGCCCTCACCCATTTGGCAAGCCACAACTTCATGGGAATTACGATAGGCAACGGCAAACGCCGCTCCCGTCGCCAAGGGAACCTGTCCACCGACGATGGCATAGCCTCCCATAAAGTGTTTGTCGATATCAAATAGATGCATCGATCCGCCGCGACCATGAGAGCAGCCCGTGTCCTTACCAAATAACTCAGCCATCACCGCACCAGCTGAGATGTCGCGACCAATGGCATAGCCATGCTCTCGATAGTTGGTATAGACATAATCGTCCGGTTCAAGCCCTGCACAGAAGCCGATTACAGTTGCCTCTTCACCGAGATTGAGGTGACAATAACCGCCAATCTTGGCTTTTGCATACATTTCACTGCTTTTTTCCTCAAAGCGGCGCACAAGCACCATCTGGTAATAATAGTTGAGGAGGGTAGCACGATCTTCCCCCTCAGGTAAGGGAGGGTATGCGTACTCACGGACAGATGCCGCAACCTGCGCATCCATCTGCTGTTTACTTTGTGTATCCAACGTGCAGCTGATCCTTTCTTCAAAGATGGGGATGGTAGAAAATAGAACTGATGGACAAGCAGTAGCAATCGCTTCTCACGACCCAGGAGACGCTGACTCAAACGATGCGGGGACGTTTCTTGCACCACAACGAGGACACTGTTGTGGCTGTTCCTCGCTATGCACGACTTCTCCACAGATAGGACATATCCAGCGCAGAGCCACTTCTCTGACCAGATCGCCACGACTGATAATCCCAACGAGCCGCCCCTGGTCCAGTACAGGAACGCGCTTGATGCGCTCATGCACGAGCAAATGGCTCACCTCTTGCAGATCAGTGTCTGGTGTGATGCTGATGACTCCACGCGTCATAATCTCACCAACTGTCTGTCCTTCTTTGCTAATGATATCATACTCAGTGACCAGCCCCACCACTACGTTGTCTCCATTCACCACAGGCAGACCACTAATACGATGTTGCGCTAGCAAGCGTGCCACCTGCTGTTTGGTTTGCTGTTCTGTGACCGTAATAACACGCGTGGTCATAACATCCGCTGCTCTCATGCTGTACTCCTTATAATTAGGAATGTGTGATATCATCAGAGTATCAGATGTTTGCGACTCAGTGCAAGCCCAGGAGCAAGCTACGACAGACGAGCATATGGTATACGAATCATTAGGATGAGAACATCCGCCTCAACTCGTTAACAACTGATTGGGTGATGCATTCTGGAGCGCACGAGCATGCACCTGCTAAGGGCACACCCAAGGAGCATTCTGGGCAAAAAAGTTCGGGGTCACTTCACGGTTGTTATAGGGCCGATGAAAGACGGGTGTAGTCGATGCGGAAAGTGGTGGTACGATCCAGCCCCAATCAGCGTAAAGGCAGCGTCCCGCCTGTTCTTCTTGACGCTGGTGCATGACAAATTGTCGGGAGGCCGTATGATGATCGACGATGCTTACACCATGATGGGCAAACGAGGAGAGGACCGCCACGTTCAACTCCACCAAGGCGCGGTCTTTCCAGAGCATGCGATCAGAGCGGATATCCAGACCCATACGCTGGGCAATGGTAGGCAACAGGTGATAACGCCCTTCATCCCCCAGATTGCGTGCTCCAATCTCGGCTCCCATATACCAGCCGTTAAACGGTGCTGCCGAGTAGGAGATGCCTCCGATCTCCAGACGCATGTTGGAGATCACCGGCAGAGCATGCCATTTCAACTCCAACTCGGCAAACCAGGGATAGTCTGGGTGGCTCAGAGGCACTTCCAGCACCGCCTCACGAGGCAGTTCAAAGAACCGCGGTGGGTCGTTGGGCATCTGAATCACCACCGGCAGCACGTCAAAAGGCGTCTGTGACTTCGGGCGCCACCCTAACCGCTGGATGGCCTCCGTCAGAGCAACATGTGCTGGGTCTCCCACGATGGATCCATCGGGTTGCCGATAGCCGGCATAGCGGATCAGCTGTGGGTTCCAGATGCGAATACCTGGTTCTCTTGGCACTTGGGGGGCAAAAATGCTGATGAGCGAACGGATTTTGCCACCATTGGTAGCCAACACCAAGTGTTCAACCAGAGCCTCAAAGACCTCCTCGGCACGAGTGAGGTGCCGCAGGTCGCGAACAGTGAGCGACCGCCAATGCAACCGTCCGATACAGCGGGTGCTATTGCGCCATGCCAGCTGTGCTCCGTAGCTCAGCTCTTCCGAACTGTGCCAGTAGAGGCCACGCGAAGCGATCTCGACTTGCAGTTGGGTGAGGCGCCTGAAGGAGAGTGTTCCCGTGATCCCTTCCTTGGTCATCTGGTGCAGAAAGTTGACTGCCTCGCTCAAAAGATCGGGCACCTCTCTCATCAAGGGATCAGATGAGCCGTGGCACAGAAGTGAGGTCTCATCAGTGTCATCGTGCTCATGGGGGGGTGTGCGATGATCAGGCATGTCTGAGATCCTTCTCTCGTTTCCAAAGTGTATAGTGATGTATCTCTATGTAGTGAGACGATGCAGAAGCTGCTGTGTCATGCAACTAGTACTCTTAGAGGAGAATCCGCAGATAGAAGCAGAGCTTGCTCCGATTTGGTGGATCAAGGTCAGTGGGAGAATACTGATTATGTATTCCGCTTGGAGAGAAAAACCTAGTTATTTACTGTCAAGTGACCAGTTTTTCTCTCTTCATCTCGTTTAGGATGGCTTTGAAAGCCACCCTAAACGGTAGTAACAGCTAACTCTCAAAACTTCCAAACAAATTATTAAGCGACTCTGCTAGCGTAGGATGTGCGAAGATGCCCTCTCGCAAGACAGGATAGGGTACCTTGCCCATCATGGCAATTTGGAGCATCGCCATGATCTCGCCGCCCTCTATGCCGAGTATGGCACAACCTAATATCTGCTTGGTGTCAGCATCGACAACGACTTTCATGAAGCCTCTGTCTTCCGCTACCTCTAACGCACGTGCTACATAGTTCATGGGCATTTTGGCAACCTTGATATTACGTCCCAGTTGTCGTGCCTCAGTTTCGCTGACGCCAACACGTCCCAGTTGTGGATCGATGAACACTGTGTAGGGTACCATCCTATCCTTAATGCTAACATTACCCTTTTCAAGCAGGTTCGTACGAATGATGCGATAATCGTCATACGAGATGTGCGTGAACGCCGGTCCGCCTTTGACATCTCCAAGTGCATAGATGCCCGGTACGTTAGTTTCCAGCATATCATTGACCATGATATACCCACGCTTATCTATTGCAACCCCCGTTGCATCCAGATTTAATTTGTCCGTATTAGGAGTACGACCGGTAGCAAGTAAGAGGTGTGAACCCGTCACAGTACGTTCTCCCTCTGGGGTTCGCACGGTCAACTCAATTTTCCCATTAGCAGATGGTGCGACACGGCGTGCCGCAGTTTCCAGGAGTATCTCGACACCGTCTTCACGCAAAATCTTGGCGACTTCTTCTGCAACATCGCTATCTTCGCGGGCGAGCAATTGTTTTCCGCGCTGTACTATGGTCACGTTGCTTCCAAAGCGGCGGAACATCTGCCCAAACTCTAAGCCGATGTAGCCACCACCTAAAACCAACAGGTGTTCAGGAACGCTATCCAACTCCATAATGGTCGTTGAATTGAGCGTTGGCACCTGCTCCACGCCAGGAAGTGAAGGACGAGCAGGCCGCTCGCCAGCGTTAATCAGAATCGTATCCGCGCTCAGTTGGCGTACTTCTCCACTATTAAAGTGGACTTCTACCGTTTTGGGGCCAACAAAAGCCGCTTCTCCCATCAGCAGATCAACATCTTTGGAATGTTCGAGACGACTCTGGCTTCCGCCGCGAAAGCTCTCGACGATATCACGTTTACGCTTTCTCACAACCGTCATATCAATGCTGATAGGGCCGGTATGCACACCATAATCAGCAGCACGACGTGCAAGATAGGCCACACGCGCACTGGCAACCATCGTCTTTGTGGGTGTACAGCCCTCGTTAATACAAGTTCCACCAACATGCTCTCGCTCGATAAGCGCCGTTTTATGCCCTACCTGTCCCATAGCAGTAGCAAGTGGGCCACCGGATTGTCCAGCCCCAATAATAATTACATCGTAGTGTGTCGTTGCAGTAGTCATAAAAACATCTCCTCGTATCTAAAATCTTGTATAGATATGTGTAATTAAGTACAAATGTTTACAAAAGGGTTTCATTTCTCAGCGTTAGGGAGACGCTGATCATCCTCTGCATGTGTGCGCTGAGCGCGAATGATAGCATGCGGTTGAGCAAGCAGAGCATCCTCAATCCGTTGTCGATGCTTAGGCAGCGTATTGGCAGGAAGCATATCTGGCACAAAATAGCGGCATTCACGAGACTCCTCGGTCTCAGCAAGCGTTCCACCCGTACAACGACAATGGAAGGTCAAAACTACTTCCTGCTTTTGTGGTTTAGAATAAACGCCCACCAGATACTCGACCTCAACATCCAGACCCGTTTCCTCACGCACCTCGCGGCACACCGCCTCATCAACAGTCTCTCCTGCTTCCATACCACCACCAGGCAGATTCCACCAATCGATGTCACGCCGTAACGCAAGCAACACACGCCCCTCATCAAAGACCAAGGCATATACGGCTATACGAAATGACGCAGACTTTCTCGTTACATCGAATGCTTCTGCCATATTCTGTCCCTCTAACAGAGCATACATCCTACACGGCTCGGTTCTGCTTCAGGATAAGCAGCAGTCTCTTCTCCTCCAAACACCTCGCCTTATATAGTATGCAGAGTTCCGTATGTGTTACGAACACATTGTATAAGATAATTCTAGCAGCATTCTACCACTTCTGCTCGGTCAAAGGAGGCTCTTTTTGATCGGTGGCCGTCATCTTTTGCACGCCTTCCACAGTAGGGACGGGAGTGGATGAGTAGTGAAGTGGAGACCCTTGTGGTCGTCCGCCAGAGCCAACAAAAACATGCCACTCACCCTTGCTAGTATCACAAACACGACTTTGTTAGAAAGAAGCCATTGGAGTACAATGAGATCAAGAAAACGAATAGGAGAGGAGCCAACACTTATGGAATATTGGATTTGTACTACATGCGGCACGCAATTCGCACAAAGTCAGACACCACCGCAGGAGTGCCCAATCTGCCTTGATCAGCGTCAATATGTAGGTCACGAAGGGCAAAAATGGACAAACCAAGCATCCTTACATAGGGACGGTTTTCGTAACACAATCAAAGAGCATGAAACGGGGCTAACGGGTATAGGTTCGACACCCTCATTTGCCATCGGGCAACGTGCTCTGCTCGTGCAGACAGGGCAGGGAAACATTCTGTGGGATTGTATTTCGCTTCTGGATGAGGAGACAGCTACAGCAGTCGAGCAACTGGGCGGAATAAAAGCCATCGCTATCTCTCACCCACATTATTACAGTGGCATGGTAGATTGGGCTAATCGCTTCAATGCGACTATCTACCTGCACGAGGCTGATAGGCAGTGGGTGATGAGGCCAGACGAGCGCATCAATTTTTGGTCTGGTGCAACACTTCCTCTGCTAGACGATATCACCTTGATACGCCTTGGAGGGCATTTCGCAGGTGGCACCGTTCTGCATTGGGCAAGCGCAGCAGAAAAGCAAGGATTGCTGCTTTCAGGGGACATTATTCAGGTCGTAGCCGACCGCAATTTCGTGAGTTTTATGTACAGCTATCCAAACCTAATTCCCTTGCCAGCAGCACAAGTAACCCAGATGCGCGATACCATCGCACACTACAATTTCGAGCGCTTGTATGGTGCGTGGTTCCATACCATCGTTGCCAAAGACGCGAAGAACGCCGTGCTGAGATCCGCTGACAGATATATCCGTGCATTGGAGCATATATTGACATGAATTGGGCGCAATGAATTGTGCCCCTACAACCTATACACACCATACGCGTTATCGTGCAAAACCATCTGCGCGAACTGGTACGCTTGTGCGTCATCGATCTCGTCAGCATCGATCATCTCTTGCAGCACCTGCGCGATGACGCTACGCCCACGGAGTGCTCCAGCCCAATGCATCTCTGGCAAGTGAATGCCATCGGAGCTGTACATCAATTTACTGGCTGAGGCAACGCCGAATGCCTGTCGTGTAAACGCTAGCATCTCTAGCCTATCAACAAACGGAATGGTATAGGAGAGATCAAAATATACATGCGGATAAATCGCCGCCAGATACGCGCCAAGCTGACTGTATGGATAGCTTTCGTGCAGTAAGATAACCTGCATCGATTGGTAATCCCGCCGCTCTAACACTTCACGCAGTTGGAGTGGATTACCCAAGCGCATATCTGTATCACTATCACCATAGCCAGTATGAAACTGTACGGGAAGCTGCTGCTCTGCTGCTAGTCCAAAGGCTATATGAAGGAAATAATCGATAAGTGGTTTGTGTGTGATACGTAATTTCTCATCTCGTATATCTGCGCATGCCTGAATAAATGACGCTACCGCTTCATCTTTGCTCCACTCACGAATGTTCAACCCTGTACGATAGGCAACAATACTCTTGAGCGCACAATAGCCCTTTGCTCGCACATTCTGTAGTTCGGCAGTATAGCGAGCAAGCACCTCATCAAAATCGGCAGAGGCGACAATCAGGCGTTGCATCAGGGTTTCCAGGCGCAGCATTTTGACGGTACGACATTTTCCTATTTCGCTCATGTGCTCAGGAGAATAGCATTCTTCCGGTAATGGATAGGCAGGGTCAAGCACCAACGTATCGATATGTGCAGCTTGGATGAGACGAGCCAACAACGCATCCGCACTCAGGCTATTACGGGCGGCCAAAATATCTTGCTCGTTGACGGCACAGCCATAGAACTTCGCCATCTGGCGCAGCAACCACCGATAATAGACCGAATGCTGCACATGCTTTTCAGCGAAACTCGCATCCGTGGCCTCAGTACAATAGCTGCGAAACTGCTGAACATCCATGCGTTGTTGCAACAGTACAGGATGACAATGGTTATCCACAATGGGGATGTTGGTGAAGTCGAGCATCAGTACCGCCTCTTCTTTGTGATTGTATCCAGACCATTTTTAGGATACAATACAACAAATTTCATATATAGCAAAGGCAAGGCGCGTTTATGCTTGTTGCCTATGGTCCAGATAATCATCCCATCATCGCGGAAGAAACAGCAGTGGAACAATTGCAGCAGTGGTCGCGGAATCGTGTGCTGCACTGCCCCAATTGTCGTGGTATTGTGCATGTGCGCGGCGGACCAGACAAACGCACGCAATTACATTTCGCTCATCAAAAAGGTGAGTGCGCTTGGAGCACTGAGCAAGAGTCTGTTCGCCATGCACAGGGCAAGATAGTGTTGGCTCACTGGTTACGTGAGCAGTTTCCCCAGACACAGGTTACGTTAGAAGAGCGGCTCCCTGAACCTAATCGTATCGCAGATATCTTTGTAGCGCATGCCGATGGGCAACGTTGGGCAGTGGAGTTTCAATGCGCACCACTTGACATAGAAGAGTGGAAACATCGCCGTGGAGCGTATCGCAAGGCAGGTATTATCGATACCTGGATTATTGGGGAGAACCGCCGCGAGAAACAGGAAGCCTTTATCGAGGCCATTATTTCTATAGCCCACGAAGTCTTGTTTCTTGATCCTCTGGTAGCACCTGCACATATTTGGCTACGTTGGCCCATTTCACGAGACCTTGCTCAAGAATGGCAAGATTACCAACATCGCTATGATCTCTCACTTGACGGGTGGGTAGGACGTGCTGGCTATGGAGCAGTTGTCGCTGGATTACTAGAGCAAGTTTCCTTTGACGAACAAGCATATTTTGTGCATCCAACGCGTACAGCATTAGAAATCCATACAAGGCTTCTACAAACTATTCGCACTTCTTCAACACTTGATGAGGCCGTGCTCGTTGCCTATATGCGCCAAAGCATCGGAGCAGAAGCAGTACAGATGATAATCCAACCACTCCTGCGCTCGTATATGCGCGACCCCGACTTGTTACGGCGTTTCAATTATGGAAGAGGCTTGTTCGATCAGCCAGTAACCGCGTCTGATCTTTTACGCGTCCAGAAAGCAAAAGTATGGCTAACACATCTCGCTCAATTCGGCTTTTCCTCAGCACGCCTCACAAACTTCATGCAAGATATCCCTTTTGTAGGCCCCTATGCTGCCTTCGCACGATATATGGAGATACTCATCTCGTTGATGTAGTTTGAAACTTCTTGGTTAGGTAACTCGTGTTCTAGTAGGAACACCCGTTACATAAATACATTTGCCACATCTTCGGTTCTATAAAACTTGAGATAGTAACATAGGGAAGGAAGTAAGAAGCATGAATAATTTTTTTAAGGGCATTCTTGTCGGAGTTGGAGTTGGTCTGCTCGTTGCTCCAATGCGCGGACAAGAGATGCGTACATTGTTAAGTGAGCGTTTCCAGAAATTGCAGGGCTATTTGCCAGAGAATGAGCAACTGAACCAGTATACGCAACAGGTATCAGATCGTGTCTCGCAGACCGCAGACAACTTGAAAGTCTACGCCCAGCAAGCTGCAACGACTGTCAAGGGAACTGGAAACAACTTGAGTGGACTTGCTCAGCAGGCCGTAACTAGCATCAAGAGCAGTGGGAGTAGTTTGAACGATGCAGCGAAGCAAGCTACAACCAGCAGTACGAGTAGCTTAAACGACGCTGCTAAAGAAGCCGCAGCCAACGTTAGCGGTAGTGGAAATAGCCTACTTGATCTTGCCCATAAATCTGCAACAGATGCCCAGCAGATTGGAAAAGACGTTGGGGATACGACAAAGCAGGCTGTTGCTCAAGGAGTTAAAGACAACACAAAGAATAAGACGGCAGCGCCATTCCCCACGGGATATCCTGAATATGTCAATCCAGAGAAGACCCCCAAGGCTAATCAATAGACATTTTCGGTACGCGTTTCACCTCCTGAGAAAAAGACACCCCACATGTGGAGTGTCTTTTTCTCAGGAGGTGAAACGCGTACCTATTTACAGCAAAACGCGTTCAATGTTGAGATTCATTGACGCCAACCTTGGCACAATATTCCCGTAACCACGCTCAAGGAAATCGATACCTGTAATGGTTGTCGTGCCATGCGCGATAGCTGCAGCAATCACATAGGCAAGCCCGGCACGTAAATCAGGAATGGTAATATTTTCGACGGCTATAAACGGCGTGGGGCCAGTGATAATGGCGCTATGCTCATGGTTTTTATCGCGAAAACGGCATGCTTCCGCACCCAAACAATGCGTTGTGACTTGCGTTTTTGCCCCCAATGCCGCAAGGTCCTTTAAGTAGCCAAAGCGCTTCTCGTAGACCGTCTCATGAATAATCGAAATGCCTGTTGCCTGTGTCAACAGAATCGCGAAAGGTTGCTGCCAGTCAGTCGAAAAGCCGGGATAGACGTCCGTTTCAATGATGGCTGGGCATAATGGCTCTTGGCGGAAGAAACGAATGCTCTCGACGCTCGTCAACTCAAAGCCGCCGCCAATCTGTCGATAATAGGAGAGGAAATTTCCTAGCGTGTCAGGGCGAATACCATGGATGGTCACATCACCGTTTGAGGCACAGGCAAGCGAGGCCCAAGACGCCGCTTCAATACGATCTCCGAGCACCTCCATCCGCGTCCCATGCAGTTTCTTTACACCTTCAACACGAATTTCGCGTCCGGGTGAGGTATAGATGATAGCTCCCATGGCACGCAACATGGTAATCAGCTCGTTAATCTCTGGTTCAATGGCTGCATTCGAGATGACAGTGCGTCCCTCAGCAAGTACGCTCAGGTACAAACACGTCTCAGTTGCCCCCACACTTGGGTAGGGAAGATTGATCTGTGCCCCCTTGAGCGGCTTCACACGGTGCGCAACATAGCCAGCATCTGTTTCATCAACGATACCTCCAAAGGCACGAATTGCATCCAGGTGGAAATCTACGGCACGCGCCCCAATTTTGCAGCCCCCCACGACAGGCACAGAGACCGTAGTAAAGCGGTGTAGCAGGACGCTGAGCAAGAGAATAGGCACCCGATTACTGCCGGAATGTGGTATAGGAACAGTTGAGGTACCCATAGCAGAGGGGTCAATCTGTAGCTGTCCATTATCGACCTTTGTGACAGAAACACCTATAGAAGTGAGGAGTTCAGCAGTAATATCGACATCACCAATAGATGGAACATTTGTGAGCGTGGTCGGTGACTCTCCAAGCATGGCCGCCACCATGGCCTTAATAACAAAGTTTTTTGCACCGAGACAGGTGATTTCTCCAGTCACAGGATAACCACCTTCTATACGATAGGCATAGGTTTTCTGTTCTGACACGTTTTTAACCTTTTAGCTTTTGCAACAATCTATACACATGGGAAACTTCTTCGCAATCCCTATTATATATAACGAGTAATATGAAGTAAGCAACATTCTTCAACCATCACACCAGGACTCATTTCATGGCACTGCCGTGGTATCACGGCAGTGCCATGAAATGAGTCCTGGTGTACTATCAATACTTATAAAAGTGCTGGAGAGTTTCCTCTTCGGCAGATTTCTCCTTAAAAAAGGCACCCTCACTGCGTTTCACCGCAATATATGATTTTGCCAGTAATGATCCCAACGCCTCAGTGAGAACGACATCACGTTCCAACTCATCGAGTGCTTCATCAAGCGTGGTGGGCAGGCGATGAATACCCCGTTGCTCACGCTCCGCATCACTATAGTTGCCTGGATCAATCTGCTGTGGCTCGCCTGGATCGATTCTGTTCTTGATGCCATCAAGCCCTGCCGCAATCATCGCGCCCATTGCTAAATAGGGATTGCCGCTATGATCGGAGCTTTTTAGTTCCAGGTTCATAGAAGCAGCCTCACGCCCTGCAAAGACAGATGGTATACGTATAGCACCCTCACGATTATCGAAGCCATAGGCATCATACGCCGAGCTCCAATAGTGGGGCAACAAGCGTCGGTATGAATTAGGGCTACCACAGGTGATGGCAAGTAATCCGCGAATGTGTTTCAACACACCACCGATGAAGTGGAATCCAAGCTGACTGAGGTTTCCACGCTGACTTGCATCATAAAACAGGTTTGTATTGGGATGTTCGCTCGTCTCCGTTCCCCACAGGCTCATATGAATATGTGCTCCACTACCAGCTTGATCGAGGAAAGGCTTAGGGGCAAACGTCGCGAACAGACCAAAGTCGCGTGCAACACCACGCGCTGTCTCACGCACTAAAAGAACATTGTCAGCGGCTCGTAAGACATCCGTATGATGAATCGAGAGTTCTTGCTGTGCCGGACCAAGCTCTGTATGGAACAGTTCAATAGAAATACCTTCAGCCTCTAATGCTGCAAGAATAGCGTCAATGACCTCAGCCTGATCGTCTAGTCCGATGCTACTATAACAGAGGCTACGATCAGCCGGAACATAGGTGCCATTCTCCTGGAGTGCCAAATAAAATTCGTGTTCGACGGCAGCTTCAGCACGCATCCCCTGCTCAGCAAGACGGGCAACCATACACTTGAGGAAGGTACGTGGGCACGCGTCCCATGGCTTCCCATCAGTGAGCAACATATCACACAGCATAGTGGCTGCATTGGGGGCATAGGGCAAGAGAACAAAGGTATCGGGGTCTGGTGTCAGACGAAACTCCCCGACAGGACTCATGCCATCGACAGTGGCGAGGGATTCAACACCCGTAAATGCCTGCATAGCAAGTGTCTGTCCGATACCTTCGTGCATACGGGTTGCCAGCTTACTGGCATGCGTAGCCTTGCCACGAATGATACCACCATTGTCGCAGTACAAAAAGCGCACCAGCCGCACATTGGCAGCTTTCGCTTTCTGGACAACATCTTGAGCGTTCATGAAATTTGTATTCTCCTATCTATTCGGTAGAGTGGATGTAAACACAACGAGCGCCATAAGGCGTAGTGTAACAAAATATTAGGCAGAAAACAAGAATTTGGTGCTAGTGAAAAATAACTCATGACATCGAAGCACGACCAAGAAAAAAGTACTATTCATGAGGCTAAACTATAGGCATACAACAAATATTCATGATATTATTACTAATATTTCTCACCAAATGCCCACATCTTAGATACACGGCCCCTTATTTTTAGGAAAACTGAGGAAGGATACCGCATGACTACCTATGATGCGTCATCAGAAAGCCCAGGCAGGGATACGCCTTTGATGTCAGAAAACTACGTTGTTAAGACAATGCCCCCTATATTGGGCAATCTCGATATGACAACAACGTACGTCGTCGCCATTTTTTTCATCGTGAATGCTGCTACGGCGGCAAGCGGAGGTCCTGCGGCCTTCACCTATTTGCTCCTTGGAGGAATCACCTTCTTTATCCCCAGTGTCATCGCCACGGCGCAACTCGGATACATGTTTCCTCACGAAGGCTCTCTTTACAATTGGACACATCGAGCATTGGGTGGCTATTGGAGTTTCTTCATCGGCTTTTGCGCTTGGTTTCCAGGGATACTTGTCATCGTAGCAGGAGCTGATATTATTATCAGCTTTATTCAGGGACTTAACAGCAACTGGCTGATTGAACCTTATCAGCAGGGCTTGGTCATTGTCGCGATTATCACACTTTCCGGCATTCTCGCGGTACAAAGACTCAGGACAGTACAAATCATCGTCAACATCGTAGTTGGTCTGATCTTTGTAGCAGTGACTCTCATTGGTTTAGCTGCGATTGTTTGGCTAGTGAAAGGGCACCCTTCTGCCACCAATTTTGCTGACTTTTCTAAGTGGGGGTTCAACTGGAATCTTCAGAGCGGCAATATCAATCTATTTGGATTGATAACCCTCGCATACCTTGGCACAGAAGTTCCTCTCAACATGGGCGGCGAGATCACACATCGTAAGGTCGTGACAAAGCATTTACTCTGGGGCACTCTGCTCGTCTTTGTTGGCTATTTTGTCGCAACAACCGCTCTCCTCGTCGTCATGGGATCAAATGCAGGAAACGTTGGTGGCTTCTCCTTAGTGATGATTGTCGATCAGAGCCTGGGCAAACTAGCAGGCAACATCACAGCCATCGGCATCATAAGTTTCTTTATCATGGTTCCAGTTGTCTATAACTACACATTTGCACGCTTGCTCCTGGTAGCAGGCATCGACCAGCGACTTCCTGTAGGAATTGCAAAGCTTAACAAAAATCGTGTCCCCTCAAATGCCATTCTCTTTCAAACGATAGTGGCAATCATTTTCACAGTCCTAGTGTTCATGGTTGCACCCTATGTCCTTCATCTAGGCAAACCAGCAGACCTAGCAACAGAGGTCTATAACGTCAGTCAAGCCAGCGCAACGCTGGTGTGGGCCATCTCAACAGCATTCTTGTTTATCAACATTATAATATTCTACCGACGCGATCCTAGACGATTCCGTCAACAGCGCATCATCCCTTTTCCATTGCTCGTGATAAGTGTCATTGTTGGACCTATCGCTTGTCTCTTTGCTATTGTAGATACGCTTTTCTTTTCCTGGATAGGGAATCTGATTAGCAACACACAATGGTGGTACATCATTGGCAGCGTGACACTTATATGTATTACTTTCGCCGCCCTTGGCAGCATATTCGCAAGCAGCGAGGCAACTTGGCAAGCCCTCGCAAAAGGGGAGAAGTGAGTGAACGCTCATAAAATATCAGGTGCTGCGAACCGCAGCACCTGATATTTTATGAGCGTTCACTCAGAAGATGTTAGCGGGTTGCTGCTGTGATAATCTCTTCGTCAGTCACATCAGCTTTGACAGTAGCTTGTCCTACAAAGAAGAGAACGATACCTATCACGAGCGATAGGATACCAATACCGCCGATCCATAACACCCACTGACTGTTACTCATCAGCGATGTCCAAGGACCGGTGAAGATCACATAAACACCGATCGCACTCGCGATGGTCCCAAGTACGGAGCAGAGATAGAATACCCAAACAGGCGCCAGCCTGATGCTAGCAAACCTTTCAGTGTATTTGTAGCGAATAATGATCACGTCAACAAAGAGGATCACCATCGAGACGCACCAAATAACCGTGATAGCCGCCTGCAGTACATCGTAAACGATGGTTGAGAGGTCAGCTGGCTTCAACCCTGCATTAAACACGTATGGTGCAATGATAAACGCCACTGCCGTAAAGAAGGCAGAGATAATACTTTGCACCATTACCGCAGCCCAAGGAACCTTGTTCGCATTGACCTTACTCATAAACGCTGGCAAACGACGATCCAAGCCAGATACGAAGAGCAACCGCCCGAAAGAGTAGTTGTAGACCGCCGTGGCGAAGAGGAAGAAGCCAATAAAGATGACATTGACTACCACTCCCAGGAATGGACCAGCCGCACCGAAGCCGAGTTGTACCGCTTCTGCAACAGCAGAGGGACTCCCCTGGTCTTTCACTGGTACCGCAACCATCACGCCAAAAGTACCTATCAGATAGGCCGCCATGACGACTCCAGCTCCCCACAACAGATAGCGTGTGATCGAACGCATATCGTTAATCTCAACACCCATGTTTAGGGGCACTTCAACGCCGAGCAACGCCAGAATTACAGTACCATAGAATGTAAAGGTGGCAGGAACAGGTAGCCAATTATGCGCGGAGTAATTCACTGGCGCCGCATGACCGCCAAAGAGCGAGATCAGTCCAGCTACGCCAATCAAGAGAATCGCTCCACCGTATGCAACGAAGACCACGTTGACCACATTCTGTGTAGCACGGAAACGCAGAATAGACAGCACAAAAGAGAATGCAATAACTGCAATAATTATTATACCTTGCTGCCACGGCTCTGTAAGCCAGTTTGTGTTAAGCTGTTGAACGAGCGAAACCACTGCATCGCCTGTAGCGATCATCACAAGCACACCTGGCCACCATGCACAAAAACCTGCAAAGAAACCCATAAACGGACCGAAGGCTTTGTTTGTCCACACGTAGATAGAGCCTTCGCCGGGGAACATTAAGCCAAGTTGTCCCGTTACTACAGCACCAGGGATGAGAAAGGTGAGGAAACCAAGTCCCCAATAAACGTACGCTGATGGACCTGCACCCCCTGCCATCACGGCAGCGTTGCTGATGAAGAGGACGATGGCCACGAAAATAGCAACCATATCGAATGAGTTCAATACCTTGGGGAGAATACCACCAGCGATGCGCTCGGAACGAAGGACATTGTCGCCGCTTGTGTCGTTACCAACGGTTGTTGCCATAGATTTTGTTTACCTCCCAAATATTCCTGACTGAGATATAGCTACAATATAAAAGCACACAGTATGCTCTGTAGCAATATACCGACATGTATCAATGTGGAAGTGCTCCTCTTTCGCTCCTTTCTACATTATAGATTATCCAGAGCACTTGTCCAGCTAAGGAAATCATAGAAGATACAGAGTGTTGTGTCAAGTTTGTGTATCTATATGGTACAATTCAGGAAAACTGATAACTTTCCAGAACCTCTTGATACCTACAGCGTCACACATACTATTATGGTGATTGTAGACGTTGCTGCCTACGGCAGCAACGTCTACAATCACCATAATAGTAAATCCTGGCAAAGCACCCATGGTACTAGGGGGACTGAGGAGTCAAGAAACCTGAATAGGAACCAAAGCTGATAGAAACTGAAAGGGAGTCAAGGATGCAAACAAGTAACCGAGTGGGGGGTATGCAAAGAGGACATATCACCAAATACCAACCTTTTCCACCTATTGATTTGCCGAATCGCCAATGGCCGTCACGCACCATTCAGCATGCACCCATCTGGTGTAGTGTCGATTTACGTGATGGTAACCAAGCTCTTGCCATCCCCATGGGGATTGAAGAAAAATTGGAGATGTTCGATACGTTAGTCAAGGTTGGTTTCAAAGAGATCGAGGTCGGATTTCCTTCGGCATCCCAGGTCGAGTTTGATTTCATCCGCTATCTGGTCAGAGAAAAGCGTATCCCCGATGATGTAACCATCCAGGTACTTGTTCAGGCACGCGAAGAGCTGATTGAGCGTACAGTAGAGTCATTACAGGGCATCAAAAAAGCAATTTTCCATCTTTACAACTCAACCTCACCCGCACAAAGACGCATCGTGTTTGGCTTAGAGAAGCCCGATATTATCAAAATTGCAACACGCGGCACCCAAAAAGCCAAAGAGCTATTGGCGTCACTTTCCGACACCGATGTGACCTTTCAATACTCGCCGGAAAGCTTTGCTCTGACCGAGGTTGATTTCGCGCTTGAGATATGTGAAGCAGTCGTCGATGTCTGGCAACCAACACGGACGAAAAAGATCATTTTGAATTTGCCCGAAACGGTGCAAATCGCCACGCCAAACGTGTATGCCGATCAAATCGAGTGGTTCTGTCGTCATATGCGCAACCGCGATACCGCTATCATCAGCCTTCACACGCATAATGACCGTGGCACAGGTGTTGCCAGCACAGAACTGGGCATGCTAGCAGGAGCTGAACGCGTCGAAGGAACACTCTTTGGTAATGGAGAGCGCACAGGCAACGTCGATGTCGTCACCGTTGCCTTGAATATGTATATGCAGGGTATTGACCCAGGTCTGGACTTCAATGATCTGCAAGCTATTCGTGAGGTCTACGAGCGCAACACCCATATGGAGGTTCCAGCACGCCAACCATACGCGGGCGAGTTGGTCTTTACCGCCTTCTCCGGCTCACATCAAGATGCCATCAGCAAGGGTATGGCAGCGCATGCTACCGCTCTTAGTGAGGTGTGGGAAGTTCCTTATTTACCGATTGATCCCAAAGATATTGGACGTTCCTACGAGGCAATCATTCGTATCAATTCACAATCAGGCAAGGGTGGCGTCGCCTACGTCATGGAAACCGAGTTTGGTTTCCACCTACCCAAGGCCATGCGTGCCGAGTTTAGCAAGATCATCAATGCCATGGCTGATGAAACTGGTAAGGAAATCTCCAGCACGCAAATCCTCCAAGCATTTGAGGAGGAATATCTGCAAAGTGATGGGCCAATCATGCTCGAAACATTTCACGTTCAAACCTTCATGGCCTACGCCGATACGAAGACAGTGGATTGTACCGCTCGCCTCTCTATCAACGGCGTCTCTCATGAAATACATGCTCAAGGCAACGGCCCTATCGATGCCTTCGTACGTGCGCTCAAACAGGAACAGATCACCAACATTCAGGTGCTTTCCTATGAGGAGCACGCGTTGAGCCAAGGAGCAGAAGCACAAGCGGTAGCATATATTCAGATACAGTCAGAGGCACAGCAACCATATTTCGGTGCTGCGATTGACACCAACATAGAGCTTGCTTCGATAAAAGCGGTACTCAGCGCACTTAATCGCTCCCTACGACTCTACCAAACTTCAATCGCCGGGGCGTCGTAGGGACCAGCTTCAGCGCGTCCGTCGTGGGCATGGTCAACGTCGTCAATGTGGGTCAACTGGCACGACGGACGCGCTGAAGCTGGTCCCTACGACAGCAGCATAGCCCTATCCAACGGGGGAAGAATACCATGACTAAAACCGCTGAGGTCATCATCATCGGAGGCGGCGTGATGGGCACAAGCATCGCTTACCATCTCGCAAAGCAAGGTGTCAGGCACGTTGTACTGCTTGAGAGAAATGCCATCTGCACTGGCACAACAGGACGTTCCGGTGCCATTATACGTCAGCACTACTCCAACGAGTTTACCATTCGCATGGCAAAAGAGAGCCTCCACGTCTTCGAGCATTTTGATGACATCGTTGGAGGAGACTGCGGCTTTACAACCACTGGAATGCTCGTCTTGACTGATGAGCAAGGTGCTCCTGCACTGCGTGCGAACGTTCGTATACAACAGGAGCAGGGCGTGAATACCAGACTTATCTCCTCTGAAAAATAAATGTACTGTACCCACTCAAGCCACCTGAGCGGA
>JRHI01000288.1_pt1 | contig 57021 bp, 55 predicted proteins | sample 215371 | NCBI WGS metagenome assembly JRHI01 (sample SAMN02929681, study PRJNA255918) | sediment metagenome | biome: cave system; feature: Ice Cave; material: Sediment; isolation source: sediment from deep within a dark volcanic ice cave with no known source of... ...
GAGCCCGCAATTGAAGCCGGGCTCCAGACCATCCTGACCGTCGGTCACGGTACCGCGAGCGCCGCCGGACTTGGCGATCTCATCCGTGGCGCCGCGATCGATCTCGTGCTCGATGTCCGAACGGTCTCGCAGAGCCGGCGCCACCCGCACTTTTCGAAGACCGAAATGGAGCGCTGGATTCCGCCACTTAGCGGGAGTGCCTATCGTTGGGAGCCGGCGTTAGGCGGATTTCGACGAGCCAATCGTGCGAGCAGCCATGTCATGCTCCGTCATCCAGCATTTCGTGCGTATGCCGATTACATGGAAACCGAGCCATTCTCAGCAGCCTTGCGCGATCTGCTGACAGAGGCCGCGCGCCAACATACGGCGCTCATGTGCTCGGAGACCGTTTGGTGGCGTTGCCACCGCCGGCTTATCTCCGACGCTCTTGTCCTCTTGCACGGCGTCGAGGTCCGCCACCTCATGCACGACGGCAAGTTACGCCCGCATCTACCGACCGCCGGAGTGCGAGTCACCGACGAACGACAACTTCGCTATGACGTTCTGTTCGAAGACGGAGCCTGAAACGCGGGGCCGTTCGTCTTGCACGCCCTAGAATACCGGGATGATATCCTCCGGACCGATGTCGCCGACGTCGACGCCGTCGAGGTCGAGTTCGGGAATCGCTGGAAACTCGATACCCCAGGTTTCGACGATTGCGCGCACGCGTGCCAGCGCCGTCCGCCAGTTTTCGGCCTGCTCGTCGTAGGTCAGCACTCCCAGCCCGCCGTCGCGTGCGTGTTGCACGAGGATGCGGTGATTCGGAAGAAAATAATCCGGAATCTCCCAGAACTGATTGGGCGGCTCCCATAAGATCATCGACAGGAAGACGAATCCTGCCCGGAGTTGCTTTGTGATCATCGCCTTGTACTCGTTGGTGAGCCCGGGCCAGTCTTTCTCGAGCACCAGCAGGCAAATGGCCAAATGCCGGGCTTCGTCTTGACCGACGCGCTTAAAGATCTCGCGAAACACTGGATGCTCGGCCTTGCGGGACATCCCCAAGAACAATGTCGAGCTGGCGACCTCACCCATCATGAACGATGTGAACAAAACGCTTAACGGATATTTGTCCAGCGAGGCCGAGTAGCCCGTCCAGTAGCGGCCGCCGTTGTGGTAGAGCCAGGCGATGTTATTCTGCGCCGCGCGCTCCAGATCGCTTGCCGGCGCGAAATCAAGCGGCCCGCCGGGGACCAGCCGCTGGATGACACGCTGACAGCATTCTTCGTGATTCATCTCGTCGCGCGTGATCGAGAAGAAGCACTTGCGAACCGGATCTTCGGTATGCTGTTCGAAGGCATGAATCATCGCTTTCGCGAACACCGCCGGCCCCGAGCCATCGAAGTTCGCCAGGACGGCGTACCAGTACATGATCGCGACCCGCTGCTCGGGCGAGAACTGCTCCGGGCGCAAGCCGTCCCAGGCGAAGTCGGCCGGATTCCAAAGTTGCCGCTTAGAGCGCTCGTAGATTTCCATGAGCTTGGGCGTCTCGGTCCGCCACTCCATCGGATAGATGTTTGGCTGCGGCACCGCCGGCGCCGGAATCAAACCGCCAAGCGGAATCACGAGGCCGGCTGGGTCCGAAGCGGTTAATGACATCGGGACCTTCTCCCTACCAAATGGTTGGCAATTCATCATAGTCGCTGGCTCAGCGGCCGTCAACGGATCGAGCAGCGTTCCCGGTCGCGGGCCGCGAAGGCGCCGCTACCACGACCCATCCCGCCGGAGTACTTCATGCAATTTCGCCCAGCGCGCCGATCGTACTGGCTCGGGCTCGCTTTAGCCCTCGCCGCTTGTCAGGACAATGGCCCCCTTCCGAACACGTCGGGCGCAACGCCATCCGCGCTCAAAACAAAAATCAATCACGTGATCGTCATCTACCAAGAGAACCGCAGTTTTGACAGCCTCTACGGTCTGTTTCCCGGCGCCAACGGGATCGCCAACGCCGGCGCCGCCTTGAAACAAGTCGACAAAGACGGCAAGCTCTTGACCGCCCTGCCGCGGCCGCTGGATCCGAAAAATCAACCCGACACGCGCTTTCCCGAATCGATGCCGGTCGCGCCGTTCGACGCCGCCAAGTTCGTTCCCAATAACGAACGCACGGGTGACCTCATCCACCGTTACTATCACGAACCGTTGCAGATCAACGGCGGCAAGATGGATAAGTTCGTCACATGGAGCGACAACGGCGGCCTGGTGATGAGCTATTACGATGCGACGAACATGCCCCAAGGGAAGATCGCGCAACAATATACCCTGGCCGACAATTTCTTTCACAGCGCCTTCGGTGGATCGTTCCTCAACCATCAATGGCTGATCTGCGCGTGCACGCCGGTGTGGCCCGACGCCCCGGCGGATATGCTCTCGATCGCCGACCCGAAGAACCTCAAAGACGGCGCCGTCACGCCCGACGGTTACGCAGTCAATACGGTGTTCACCGTCAACATGCCGCATCCGGCGTCGATCACCGATCCTAAACGGCTGCTGCCGAACCAGACGCTGCCGACCATTGGTGACCGGCTAAGCGCCGCCGGAATCTCGTGGGCATGGTACTCCGGTGCCTGGAACGATGCGCTCGCTGGCAAAGAAGACAAGGCGCTGTTCCAATACCATCATCAAGCCTTCGCCTTTTTCGCGAACTACTCCGACGGCAAACCCGCCAAGGCCGTCCATCTCAAAGACGAGCAAGAGTTCCTCGCGGCGTTAAAAGGCGATCAGCTGCCCGCTGTTTCTTTTATCAAACCATTTGGGCCGGATAACGAGCATCCGGGCTACGCGGCACTAGCGCAAGGCCAGCAGCACGTCGCCGATCTCGTCAGCGCCGTCCAGCAGAGTAGTTATTGGAAAGACAGCGCCATTATCATCACCTACGATGAAAACGGCGGCCTTTGGGATCACGTGGCGCCGCCGGTAATCGACAAGTGGGGACCGGGCAGCCGCGTGCCGGCGATCATCGTTTCACCGTACGCCAAACGGCATTACGTCGATCACACGCAATACGAGACCGTGTCGATCCTCAAGTTCATCGAGTCGCGTTGGGACCTGGCGCCGCTGGGAACGCGTGACGCCGCAGCCAACAACCTGCTCAACGCATTCGACTTCAACCAGCCTGGGCCGTAAGGGCTAGACGGCGGCCAGCGCCGCTGCGCGCGTCAAAATGCCCGCAAGCAGCGCGGCCCGCGGGGCCATCTGCGATGCAATGAGATGTTCGTCGGCCGCGTGCGCGCCGGCGCCGACCGGCCCAAGCCCGTCGAGCACCGGGCGTCCGACGGCCGCACAGAAGTTGCCGTCGCTCCCGCCGCCGGTCGCTGACTCACGCAGTTCGATCCCAAGCTCGGCGGCTGCACCCTGCGCGTGGGCAAACAGCGCTCCAGTGCCGGCGCTGCGCGGCATCGGCGGCCGGTTCATTCCGCCCCCGACGGTAACGCCGGCGGCCGGATGGTGCGGCCGAAGTGCGCGGATCGCCCGCTCGAAGCGCGCGCCCTCGGCGTCGGTCACGACGCGCACATCGATCTGAGCGCGCGCCCGAGCGGCGACGACGTTCGTCCGCGTCCCGCCGGCAACCACGCCGACGTTGACCGTCGTCCCGGCCTCGCGGTCGGATTGCGCGTGAAGCTGCAGCGTGAAACGGGCCAGCTCGTCGATCGCGCTCACGCCCGCGTAATAGTCACGCCCGGCGTGCACGGCGTGGCCGGTGACGTCGAGCGAAAAGATTCCGACGCCCTTGCGCTGCGTGATCAGCGCGCCCTCATAGCTCGGTTCGAGGACAAAGACGCTGCTTGCACGGCGCGCAGCCGACTCGATCAGGGGCCGCGAGTCAACGCTGCCGATCTCCTCGTCCGAATTGATGATGAACTCGATCGGCTGCGAAAACCCGCCCGCGACCAGGGCGCGAATCGCCCACAAACCCTGGACAATGCCGCCCTTCATATCGAACACGCCGGGACCTCGGACGACGTCATCGATATGGGTGAACGGTATCGTTGCCAGCGTCCCTGCGGGCCAGACCGTATCGTAGTGCCCGACCAGCAGGAGCGGCGCGGTTCGCCCGCCCCAGGTCAGGCGAAGGTGGTCGCCGTTCGCCGGCGCCGGGATTCGCTCGACCTGCGGCCTGCTGAACGCGGTCACCCAGGGGACGAAGCGCTCGATAAAGGCGTCGAGCATCGCCTTATCGGTCGAAGGCGTCTCAATTTCGCTCAGAGTCTGAAGGTCGGCCAGCATCTCGGCCTGCCGGCTCGTAAACTCGCGCTGTAGCGCGGCGACGTCAAGCATGGCTCAGTCCCTCGAAGGCGACGGTAGTGATCGCCGTCGCGATATCCTCGCTACCGAGCGCGCGATCCTCGCGATACCATTCCACGATAGAATTCGACATGCCGAAGATCAGCCGCGCGGCGAGCCTCGGGTCGATGTCCCGCCGCAGCGCCTCGGCGCGCTGGGCCTCGGCGATCAACTCGGCGACCCGGGCGTTGAACTCGCGCCGGCGTTCCTGTGCCCGACGTTCCGGCTCCGAATTGGCGCGAATCCGGAACAGAATCGTGAGCTCCGGGCGCCGCGCCAGCGTCACTTCGACTACCCGACCCAGCAGGTAGCGCAATTGTGCCGTCGCCGGTCCCTGGCTCGCCTTCGGTTCGTCCAGGATCGCGAACAAGGCGTCGAGCGCTCGAGTCAGCCCGCGATCGAGCAGCGCTTCCTTGCCGGCTACATGGTGATAGATGCTGGCCTTTGTAATTCCAGCGGCCCGTGCGACGTCGTCCATCGAAGCCGCGTGGTAGCCATGCTCCGCAAACACGTGCAACGCCACGTCTGTCAGCGAATCGATATCGTATGGCCGCCGCGCCAAAGACGAACGCCGCATCACGGCGGCGTTCGGTTTATCTTTTGTCGAGTGCGGTGCGCCATCCGGAAAACATCCGTATGTTGGTGCACGCTACGCGATTGCACGAGATCTGACGCTATTCACACTCCGGCAAATGCCCCGGTGGATCTTGCGAGTCCAATCGCCCTCCTATGGTCTTTGGCTCATGTCTCGAGACGCATCAATTATACCTCACCACGTGTCGGCGCGGAAGGGGGGCGATTTGCACTGACCGCCGGATCGGCCCCCGATTGACGGGAGTGCGTCGGCGCTCTCGAGGCGAACACCTGCTCGCAGATGCCGAAATCCGTATCGCTAGCGACTCGTCTTTCCGCTGAGCAGTTGCGCACGCTCCTGCGGAACATGCTCGTGCAGCGCGCAGTCGACACCCGCGGCTTTCAGCTCAACCGTCAGGGCAAAATACCCATCGCCATGGGTTCGGAAGGTCATGAAGCGATCCAAGCGGCCACCGGCATGGTGTTCGTCCGCGGGCGCGATGCCCTGTACCCGTATTATCGCAATACCGGTGTCATTCTGGCCTGCGGCTTCCCGCTCATCGATCTCTTCCGCTCGCAGTTTGCGCGCCTTACCGACCGTACGCGCGGGCGCCAGATCATCAACCATAGCACGGCCCACGAACTCGGCATCGCGTCGATCAGTTCGACTATCGCAGCGCAGTGTCCGCATGCGGTTGGTGCAGCCTATGCCTTTCGGTATCGCGCCGAGCGCGACCGTGCGGTCTTTTGCACCTTTGGCGAGGGCGCTACCAGCGCCGGCGAATGGCACGAGGCGATGAACTTCGCCGCCGTCCACGCCTTGCCGGTCATTTTTCTGTGCGAGAACAACCGTTGGGCGATTTCGACGCCACAAAAGCTCCAAATGGCAGTTGACGATGTCGCCTCCCGAGCAGCGGGATACGGCCTGCCGGGCGTGACCGTCGATGGATTCGATCCGATCGCCGTCTACGAAGCCTTATTCGAAGCGCGCGAACGGGCGATCGCTGGTAGCGGCCCGACGCTAGTCGAAGCGAAGTGTTATCGGTTTCTCTCGCACACAACCGACGATGACGAACGCACGTATCGAACCCGCGAGGAAGTCGAAGCCTACCGGCCGTTCGATCCCGTGCCGCGGTTTGAAGGGCGGCTGGTCGATGCCGGCATCATCACCAGCGGCGAATTGGCAGCCATGCGCGCGCAGATCACCGAACTCGTCGATGCGACGACCGACCTGGTGGAAAAAGAACCGTCACCCCAGGGCCCGGATCTCTATTCCAATGTGTACGCGGATCCCCGCGGCACGTGGGTGTAGCGACAACGCGCCAAAATGGCTGCAGGTCTAGGTTTCTGTGGCCATATCGGTCATGAGGACCTTCACGACGCTGATGCACACCGGCTCGTCGTGTTGGTTGTACAGGTTCCAGCCGACGTCGACGACGCCGCGACCCGGGCCTTTATCGCTCTTGGCGACGACTTCCAGCTCGAGGCGGATCGTGTCGCCGATAAACACGGGTCGCGTGAACCGCACGCTGTCGGCGCCGTAGTTCGCCACGATCGTGCGTGAGTGCGCCGGCACCCCGAGCCCGCCACCGAACGCCCAGACCATCATCCCCGGGGCGACTCGCTGGCCAAATTGCGTCTTTGCCGCCTCAACTGCATCGACATGGACGTAGAACCAGTCGCCGGTCAACGAACACCACATTACGATGTCCGCTTCAGTGATCGTGCGTCCGCGACAGAGCTGGCGCTGGCCGACCTGCAGCTCGCTATAGTTTCGTTCGAGCAGCCAGCGGTGGTCGATTGCGCTCATTCGTTGAGCCGCAGGACAGCCATGAATGCTTCTTGCGGTAGGTCGACCCGGCCGACGCGCTTCATGCGTTCCTTGCCGACCTTCTGCTTCTCGAGCAATTTGCGCTTGCGAGTAATATCGCCACCGTAGCACTTCGCGAGCACGTTTTTACGCATTGCGGTGACCGTCTCTCGAGCGACGATCTTCCCCCCGATCGCCGCCTGGATCGGAACGTCGAACAGTTGGCGTGGAATGAGTTCTTTCAGTTTCTCGGTCAGTGCCCGGCCGCGCGCGGCCGCCTTTTCACGCGCGACAATGAACGACAGTGCATCGACCGGCTCGCCATTGAGCAGGATCTCCAGCTTCACAAGGTCCCCTTCTCGGTAACCGGTCACTTCATAATCGAGCGAGGCATAGCCCTTAGTCCGCGATTTGAGCTGGTCGAAGTAATCGATGATGACTTCGATGAGCGGTAATTCGTAGGTGAGGATAACCCGCCCGTCGGTGAGGTACTCCATGTTCTCTAGTGCGCCGCGCCGTGACTGCGTGAGGTCCATAATCGTCCCGACATACTCGGGCGGCGTGATAACCGTAGCCTTCACGTAGGGCTCTTCGATCAGCCGAACCTTGTCGCGCGCCGGCAGGCGAGCCGGGTTATCGATCTGTTCGACGGTTCCATCGGTGAGCGTGACCCGAAACACCACCGACGGCGAGGTAGCGATCAAGTCGAGGGAATAATTTCGCTCGAGTCGCTCTTGGACGATCTCCATGTGCAGGAGGCCCAAGAAACCGCACCGGAATCCAAATCCCAGAGCAATCGAACTCTCCGGTTCGTAATGCAACGCTGAATCGTTCAGCGCCAGCTTCTCCAGGGCGTCGCGCAAGTCCGAAACCTCAACGCCTTCGTTGGGGTAAAGGCCGCAATACACCATTGGGACAATCAGTCTGTAACCGGGCAGCGGCGCTGGAGCTGGGCTCGCGGCTTCGGTGATCGTGTCGCCGACATCGATGTCGCCGAGCGAGCGAATATTGGCGATCACGTAGCCGACGTCGCCGATCTCCAGCGATGCCGTTTTCTCCATTTGGGGCTTAAAAACACCAACCTCGGTGCACTCGTAAACCTTGCGCTGTGCCATCGACATGAACCGGGTCCCCGGTTGCAGCCGGCCGTCGACGATCCGAACGTAGGCCACGACTCCTCGATACGAGTCGAACTGCGCGTCGAAAACGAGGCCGCGCAAGTATTCGGTCCGACCGCTCGGCGGCGGGATCCGGGCGACGATCGCTTCCAGGATCGCATCGATCCCGAGACCTTCCTTGGCGCTGGCCAGAATCGCATCGCTGCCTTCGATGACCAGCAGCTCTTCAATTTCTTTGCGCACACGTTCGGGATCGGCCGCCGGCAGATCGATCTTATTAATGATCGGGATGATCGTGAGATCGTTCTCGAGGGCAAGGTGGTAATTCGCCAGCGTCTGGGCTTCGATTCCTTGGGACGCGTCGATGACGAGCAATGCGCCTTCGCACGCTGCCAGCGACCTCGACACTTCCGATGAGAAGTCAACGTGGCCCGGCGTGTCGATGAAGTTGAGATTGTAGACGAGCCCATCGGCGGCCCGGTAGTTCAACGAGACCGGATGCATTTTGATCGTGATCCCGCGCTCGCGCTCGAGATCCATCGCATCCAGATGTTGATCCTCCATTGCTCTCAATTCAACGGTTTGGGTCAGCTCAAGCAGACGGTCCGACAACGTCGTTTTGCCATGATCGATGTGCGCGATGATGCAGAAATTCCGCACGCGCTGCGCCGAGGTCATCGGCCGGGAATTGAGATCAATAGCCGCTGTAGCACGTGCCGGGGACGATCGCCCGGCTGAGGTACGAAACCAACACGATCACGATGAGAAAAGAAAGGTCGAGGCCGCCCATCGGCGGGATGATCCGGCGCATCGGGCCGAGGACGGGCTCGATGACGAGTCCCAGGTAGTCGCTCCAGCGGCCACGCAGGCTCGGAACCCACGAAACGACCGCGTAGACGACCATGAGGATCCAATAGAGATTGAGCAACCGCGAGGCAAGGAACAAAATCTGACACGTGGGACTCACGTCGTCAGGGGTTCGTCATCGGAGGAGGCGATTACTTGATCGTCGCGACCACCCGCGCCGGGATGCCATTCAAAAACGGGGTTGGATCGATGGCGTTGCCGTCATGCATGATCTGATAGTGCAGGTGGGGCCCAGTCGACTCGCCGGTCGAGCCGACCCGCGCGATTGGCTGCGATTTGAGTACGTGTTCGCCCGGCCTCACGTCGGCGCGCGACAAATGGCAGTAATACGTGTGGTATCCGTTTCCGTGATCGATATCGACCTTAATGCCGAACCCGCCGTCCCAGCTGGCCGACACGACGGTTCCGGCGGCGCTGGCGTGCACGACGTCGCCATAGTTGGCGTCGAGATCGAGGCCTTTGTGAAATTCCGGCCAAGGAATCGCGCGCCAGCCAAATGCTGACGCGATGCCCGCTCCCGGCGTGGGATTGAGCGATGGAATCGCCGCCATTAACGCCGCTCGCTGCAGTTGCTCCAGGCGGCGCATGTTGAGCACATGGAAGGTCAATTGCCGCAGCCGGTCACCGTCGCTACGCAGCCGCTCCGAAGTCGACCGCAGCCGATCGATCCGGTGTTCGACAGCGCTGAATTCGTCGGCCCGCATCGGCTGGCGCACGTCACGGGTCGTGGCGCCCGCCGTGCCCGTTCGCGTGGTTCCCGCCTCGCGGGGACGCCCATCGGCGCCGATCATCGTGCGCAGCACTTGATGCTGGTGCTCGAGATCGCGCAATTCCGTTCCGAGCGCAGCCGCCGCCTTGTCGATTTTGCCTAGTCGCTCCTGCTGATCTCGGGCGAGCGAGTTCAGTTCGCCGACTTGGGCCTGCGCGTGGTGCAAATAGTACAAGTAATATCCGGAGAGGCCGCCGACGGCGGCCAATGCCAGCGCGACCGCAAAGGCGATGTGTCGGGGCGTGAATTCAAATCGCCAGACGGTGTAACCGGCCGGCGGGATTATTTTGATGAGGTAACCGTTTTTCATTCGGACACCGGTGGGCCGCCATGCCCGGCGGGTGTTTCGCTAGCGTGCGAAAGAATGGATTTGCCCTGTGCGCGCAAGTTCAATCGCGAGTTGCTCCTCGTCCGATGCATCTTGCTCGGCGGCAAACCGGCGAACCGATTTCCCGAATGTCCGCGTCCCTTCTCGCGAGAAGATGCTGGTGAGTACGACTCCGTCACCCTGTGTGTTGAGCAAGGCGATCGCGTACGAAAGGTCTGAGCCGACGTCGGAAGCGAGTTGTAGCGGACGAAGCCGACACGAAACACTTGATCCCGACAGACGCGCTCCAGTTCGGTCAGCCGCTCCTCGCTCCTCTTGACGAACGCGCCGAGCGCCACGGGGTCGCCGGAAGGTTCGCCCTCCAATGCCGCCCGCGCTTGAGCGACCACCGGGTCAATTGCGAGGAGACGGCGCCGAACGACCGCAAAATGGTAAACGACGACGGCGAGCGCCGCGCTCAGGGCGGACAATCCGGCAAGAAAGACTACGGCCATCCGCCTCCTTCGGCCACAAAAAAAGCCCGCTCGGGGACCAGGTTGTTCGCGGCACACGGAATGGGCCGCTTACCGTTGCTACCTTCCGGTCCTGGCGGGGTTCACGGAGTTCCGTTGCGCGGAGCCCAACCCCCTCGCAAGGCGCCCTCATGATACCATACGCCTTGGTCCGACGTTATCTCAGGGTGGAGTTCATCATGAAACGGCACTTCGGAAGTCTTCTCGTCGCGGGCATGCTCTGGTTGTCTTGCGGGGATGCGTTCGCAGCCCAGGCGGCGCACAGTGCGGTCGCAGCCAAGCCAGGGCGAGGTGTGGGAGAACCCGTTCGCATCGACTATGCGCTCTCGCCGGCGCAGATTGCGGCGCACTGCACGACCGCGCTCCGGGGGTCGAAGGTGGAGGCCAAACGCATTACCAGTATGCCGGCCGGCAAGCGAAGCTTTTCGTCGATCGTTTTAGCGATCGAAAACGTGTCGGCCGACCTCAACGATAATTTGGTTGCCGAGACGCTGCTGAGCAGTGTTGCGGCCGACCGTCCGGTGCGCGACGCCTCGCTGAAGTGCCAAAACGACGTGAACGATTATCTCGCCGAGATGACCGCGAGCCCGGACCTGTACTTGGCGCTTCGCGATGCCGACGGCTCGGGGACGGCGCATTCCGCCGCCGACCGCAAGTTGACGGCCGTCTGGCTCACGGCCCTCCGCCGCTCCGGCGCCGGCTTGCCGCCGACCAAGCGGCGAGAATTCATCAAACTCAACCAGCGTCTAGGCATGCTTCAGAACGAGTTTGGTGCCAACCTCGGCAACGATCGGTCGACGGTTGCGATTAGCCCTACGCAGATCGCCGGACTTCCCCCTGATCTGGTTGCAACCTTCGCGCGACGCGGCGGCGATTACATCGTTCCGGTCAACGAGAGCACCTCCGAGCGCTTTCTACAGAACGCCGATGACGCGCTGGCCCGCAAAGCGTTTTATCTTGCATACAACAATCGCCAGGTGCCCAAGAACATCGGATTGCTGAAGGAGGCCATCGGCTTGCGCGCCGGGCTAGCCGGCCTGCTCGGCTATAAGACCTGGGCCGAGTATGTCTTGGCGGACCGCATGGCGCAGACGCCCGGTCGCGTCCGGGCCTTCTTGGACGATCTCGATGCGAAGTTACTTCCGAAAGCGCGCGCCGACGTCGCCAATCTCTCGGCATTGAAAGCCAAGACGCTGGGGGCCGCCGACGCCACGATCGACCCGTGGGACGTCGTGTACTACGACAACCTGTTGCGAAAGACGCAGTATGCCGTGGACACCAACGTGGTCCGCGAATACTTCCCGGTCGACCACACCATCGAGGCGGTGTTCGGGATTTATTCTCGCCTGCTAGGGGTCACGTTCGCGCCACGCAAACCGGCCAACGCCTGGGCGCCCGACGTTACACAGTGGTCGGTGACCGATACCGCCACCGGCCGCTACATCGGCGATTTTTACTTGGATCTCTTTCCGCGCGATGGGAAGTACTCGCATTTCGCGAGCTTTCCCATACTGCCCAATCGCGTCCGGGCCAACGGCAGCGTCCGGCCGCCACAAGACGCGATCATCGGCAACTGGCCGAAACCCGCACCCGGCAAGCCGGCGCTGCTGTCGCACCAAGACGTCGAAACGTTTTTCCACGAGTTCGGCCACGACATGGCAACCTTGCTCGCCACCACGCCGTACGAGACGCTCAGCAGCGGTTTTCGACAAGACTTCGTCGAGGCACCATCACAGATGTTGGAAAACTGGGTCTGGGACCCGCAGGTCCTCAAAGAGATCAGCTCACAGGTCGAGAGCCATCAACCGTTGCCGGACGACGTGACAAAAAAGATCATCGCCGCTCGATACGTCGACAACGCGTACTTTACCACTCGCCAGATTTTGCTGGCCGACGTCGACCTGGCGTACCACAGCGGCGAAGCAAACATTGACACGACCGCCGTTTGGGCGACCATCGCCCGCGAGAAAACGCCGATCGGACTGCCGCCAGGCATTCATCCCGAAGCGCAGTTCGGGCACCTCATGGGCGGTTATGACGCCGGCTACTACGGGTACCTGTGGAGCAAGGTCTACGCCCAAGACATGTTCACCGCGTTTGTCGCCGGCGGTCTCGAGAACCCGGCCATTGGGGCGCGGTATCGGCGCGACATCTTGCAACCGGCACGCGAGCGCGAACCCGACGCCGAAGTCCAACGCTTTCTTGGTCGGCCGGTAAACCCCGACGCCTTTTACCGCGAATTTGGCGTCGATACCAAGCAACTCGGCAAGTAGGCTAGCGGGGCGGCGGCGATGGGGTCGCGCTTGGCGCACCGGTTGGCATTCCGAACGGAGTTTGGGTTGCGCCGGCCGGGAGCGTCGGCGTTGACCCCAGTGGCTGCGCCGTAAACCCACCGGCGGCCGGCGTCGCTGGCGACGGGCCAGGCGTCGGCGGTACGTCGGAGGCGTAGAGCACGGCGATGTACCCCTGGCCTTTACGCAGCGCAATCGATCCGGAGCCGCCGCTTGCCCGCACGACGCCGTCAGCCTCTTTGGACTCAACATCCGCACGCAGGAGCGGGTTCTTCTTTTGCTTGCGCTGAGCGAACAGGGCTACTGGACTATCGTTGCGGCCTTTTTGTTCGAACATCGCAACCGAATAGCTGCGGGACGGCAGCCGCTCGGCGGCCGGGATTGTGAACCGAAACGCGCCGAGGCCGAAAATCTCAAAACTCTGCCCACTCAAAAGATAGCCGCGAACGAGCGCGTGCCGAACGGTGCCGTCTTTGGCCGGCGGCGCCGACGGCACGTCTTCCGGAAAGATCGTCAGCTTGAGATCGAGCCGCGGTCCGGTGGGGCTAGCGCTCGGCTTCGAGTTTGCCGCGCCTGCATTTGCCGAAGCCGATGTCGCGGCCGGCGTTATATTGACGGGCGCAACCGTTGGGGAAACCGTCGGCGGCGCAAGCGGAGCGGCCGCACTGGGTGGTGCCGCCGAACTGGGACCGCCACTCGCCACTGCGCTCGCTGCCGAACCCGCCCGCGGTCCTGGTGACCCGGAACCTGCCGCCGAGGGTATCGCCGGCGGCGCCGTCCCCAGCGTCAGGCTGAGCCGGAATCCTTCGCTCGGCGGAAACTCGATCGACGGCGCATCGGGCGCGAATTGGGTTGTCTGCTCCGCTGTGCGCTGCCGCGAGCGCGGTTGCGTTCCCGAGTTCGCCCCCGGGTTCGGCGTCAATCCCCCGATTTGCGGGGCCTGCGGAAAAGAATTGCCGATGTTACCCTGGCAAGCACCCGCAGATAAAACGGCCAGCAGTGCGACCAGGCGTGCCGGGGCGCGGTCGATCGAAGTCATTACGCTCCATATCGCCTTGCGGCGGCGCCGGACCTGGGTCGACCGACTAGGTCCCCGGAGCCCGCGGAGTTTTTGCAGGGTCCCAGGGGCCGTCCGCACACATTGACTCAACTCATATGGGGGACGTTCCGTCCCCCAAACCCCCGCGGCTTTTAGGTTGGAGATTCCCATGTTCGAGCGGTATCGCGACCGGTTCAAGGATGTCATCGGGATGGTCGTCACTCCGTTCGATGCCGACTTCGCCCTCAACGAGCGCGCGCTGCGCCAACAAATCGACTGGTGTTTCGAGATGGGCGCCAGCGGCGTGGTCGCGACGCCCAGCATCGGCGAATTTCTGCATCTGGAAGACGACGAGCGACGGCGGGTCTTCGAGATCACCGTCGATCAAATCCGCCGGCACCCCGGGAAAGCCGCCTTAGCGATGAGTTCAGGTGCTACCACGATTCAAGCATTGAGATGGACGAAACTTGCCGCCGAACTGGGTTTTGAATGCGCGGTCATCATCCCGCCGTACTACTGGAAGGCCGGGGAGCTGGAAGTTTACGAGCATTTCCGGATGATCGCGGAAGCCAACATCCTGCCGGTCTGCGTGTATCACAATCCGGCGCTTTCGAAATTCCATATGAGCCCCGCATTCATGCACAAGGTGACCAAACTCGAGAACGTCGTCATGCTCAAAGAAGTCGAGACCGATCTGCAGCACATCGAGGCGGTCGCCGATGCGCTCAAAGGTCAGGCGCTGTACACGCAAACGTTCCGCGCGTATCTGGCCGGGCGCCTGTTAGGCTCCAACGGCGGTCAGATCAACGTCTTCGCGATTCCGGCCTGCGTCGCCATTGACGAGTCGCTCCGCAAGGGCGATGTCAGTACCGCCCAAGAGATCCAGCGCCGGCTCAATCGCGTTTTTCCCCGCGGCGGCGAAGCGGCGCTAGGTGCCATCGGCATGACCAAAGTCTGCGCATCGGTTGTCACTGGCATCGAGATGGGAAAAGTCCGCCCGCCGTATCTTGCACCTGACGACGCCGACGACCGCATCGAGCGGCGGTTGCCCGAACTTTACGAGCTGGTTCCGGCAATGAAACCACGCACACCGCGGACCACAGTTCCGACGTCGTAGCCCGGGACGATCTGATGGGCCTTCAATCACCTGCTTCTACCCGTACCCAGCTCTTCATCGACGGCGCGTTCGCCGATGCAGCGACCGGTGCGACCTTTGTGACCAACGATCCGGCGACCGGCGAGCCGATCGCCGACATCGCCGCGGCCGGAGTCCATGATGTCCAGCGGGCCGTCGCTGCCGCCCGGCGTGCTTTCGACACCGGTCCATGGCCGCGCGCGACCATTCACGAGCGGGCCGCCGTGCTGCGAAGACTTGCCGGTCTCTTGCGCGACAACGCTGACGGACTGGCCCGCTTGGAATCGCGCGACGCCGGAAAGCCGTTTAAGGAAACGGCGTTTCGCGACGTACCCCGGGCCGCCGAAAACTGCGAATTTTTCGCCAGCGCGATCGAACAGCACGAATCGGAATCTTTTTACGATCGCAAGCCGTTCTTAGGGCGAGACCGCGAGATCGTCAGCCTCGTGCGCTACGAGCCAGTTGGCGTCTGCGCGTTGCTGACGCCCTGGAACAGTCCACTGATGCAGGCGACGTGGAAGATCGCCCCGGCGCTGGCTGCCGGAAACACCTGCGTGCTGAAACCCTCGGAACTCACTCCGCTGTCGACGCTGTTCCTGGCCGAACTCTGCAGCGGGGCCGGCGTACCCGACGGTGTTGTCAACGTGCTGCCGGGCCTGGGTCCCGACGCCGGTGGGCCGCTGGTCGCCCATCCGGCAGTTGACGCGATCGCGTTTACCGGCAGCGTTGCGACCGGAACGGCGATTAATGTGGCCGCCGCCCCCTCGCTCAAAAAAGTGACGCTTGAACTCGGCGGCAAATCGGCGAACATCGTCTGCGATGACGCCGATCTCGACGACGCAGTCGATGGCTGCGTCCTAGCGATGTTCCGCCACAGCGGCCAAGTTTGCGTCGCCGGAACGCGGTTGTTTGTCCAGGACGCGATTTACGAAGCGTTTGTCGAGCGCTTCGTTGGGCGCGTGCAGGCGCTGCGCGTGGGGGACCCCAGCGACGTCACCTCCGACATGGGGCCGCTGATCAGCCCGGTTCACCGCGAGCGCGTGGAGCGTTTCGTCGCGCGGGGACTCGACGAAGGCGCAACCGCGCTTATCCATGGTCACCGGCCCAGCGATGGCAAACTCGCCCGCGGCAATTTCTTGGCGCCGACGATCTTCGCACCGGCGTCGGACGATCAAACGATCGTGCGCGAAGAGATCTTCGGCCCGGTGCTCTCGCTATTGCGCTTCACCGCCGACGACGAAGTCGTCCGGCGTGCCAATGATAGCGCGTATGGTTTGGCGGCCTACGTGTGGACGCGCGATTTCGCCCGTGCCATGCGGCTTTCGAACGCCGTGCGGGCCGGCATGGTGTGGGTCAACGGCTACTTCATCCGCGACCTGCGCCAGCCGTTCGGTGGCGTCAAGTCCAGCGGCATCGGCCGCGAAGGGGGCCGATGGAGCCTCGACTTTTTCACTGAACCCAAACTCATCTGTCTGGCATATTGAGAGGACAGTCGACATGTCATTCGTTAGCCCGCTCAGCGTCGTCCCGTCCCACATCCCGGCCGAGGAGCTGAAGACCTTTGGGACGTTCGAGTCCTATGAGGACTACATCGAAAATCAGGCTCGCGACACCCGGAAGCTCCTAGAACGATACTGGGCGGCCAAACCCCACGATCCGCAACTAAGCGCCGAGTATCGCAACGCGATGCGGCCAATCATGGTGACTGCCTGCTGGGGTGAAGCCCAGACGGCCGCCCAGGTCGCACAGATCATCACCAAAACGAACCGGCCCAGCGTCCAATACTTCTACACCACGCACGCCATCGACGAGACGCGTCACACGCAGATCGAGTGGCGCCGCATCCGCGATCTCGACCTCGCCGACTCGCTCGACGTTCCGCGCGAACAAACCGAGCTGTTTCGATTCGTGAACGGCCTGCCGACCTTCCTCGAAATCGTCTATGGGCAGGTGTGCACGCTCGAGGCATACTCCGCCCATGTGCTGTTCAACTCGATCATCGAACTCGCCAAACAGCATGGCGATCTGGCGACGGCAGCTACCTACGAGCACGTTATGCATGATGAAGTACGGCACATCAGCACCGGCTTGCGATTGGTCGATGAAGCGATCGCAGCCGAACCCGATCCTGAGGCAGCGCAGTTCCGGCTTCTCGATCTTGAAGAGAAGCTGCTGCCGATCGTCATCCGCAAGCTTGGCCGCGAATCGGCGATTGCTACGTCGCTGCACGAAGCCGGTATGATCGAAAGCAAAACTCGATTCGAGGAAGACGGCTGGCGCCAGTTTCTCATCTTCCGCTCGAAAATCAAAAACCTGCCGTCGATGCGGTTCCGAGGGCCCGACCTCAGCCCCGCCTTCGCGTAGATGACTGGCGCGCTGGTCGCCGGCTTGTTCTCCACTCACGTGCCGCGACTGATGATTTTTTCGGCCGAGGCGCGACGGGCGTATATGGGTGACAACGTTTCCACCTTCTATGAGGCATTGGAAATGATCTGGGCCACAAAGATTGCAGCGCTCGATTTCGAGACGTTCATCGTCGTCGACACCCACTGGCACTCGACGCTCGATTTCATCGTGAACGCACATCCTCGTCTGAGCGGCACGTACACCTCGGACGAACTGCCCGAGATGCTCGGTGAATATGAGTTCGACTATCCCGGCGACGCTGAGCTTGCGGCACAAATTGCGCTCGAAGCGCACGAGGCCGGGCTGCCGGCGGTGGCATCTGCCCATCGCGGCCTGCCGGTTCATTACGGGACGCTCAACCCGATGCACTATTATAACCCTGGTCCGGCGAAGAAGCGCGTTTTGCCGATCAGCGTCTGCGACACGGCTGAAGTCGGACCGAACCTGACGATGGGTGCGGCGATTCGCCGGGCAGTCGAGCGCGCCGGCCGGCGAGCACTGCTGATCGCTTCAGGCGGCATGTCGCATCGCTTTTGGCCGCTGGCGACGATTCGGCAACGCGCGAGCGCCGACCCTAGCGACATCAGCGCTCCGGCCTTGCGCGCGTTCGACGAACGGATCATGCAATGGTGGCGCGACGGCCGCCACGCCGAGGTCATTGACCATGCCGACGACTTTCGTGCAACCTGCTCGCCGGAGGGCCGGTTCGCGCACTACCTCATGCTGGCCGGCGCATTCGGCGGCGCCGCTTGGCGGGCGAAGGGCGAACAGTTCGGCCGCTACGAAGCCGCGATCGGCACCGGTCAGGCGAACTTCTGGTTCGACGTCTGATGATGCCGAGCCAAGAATTCGATTCGTTCGCGGCTGAATTTCGTCGGCGGGCGAACAAAAAGGAGCCCCTTTGACGCTCTCACGATCGAGTTTTTCCACCGGCGCTGCGAGCGCACTTGCTGGCATCGCGATCGTTCGTGCGCCGGCGAAGGCGGCCGAATTCTCGTACAAACAAGCCCACAATCTGCCCGTCAACCATCCGTTGCACGTCCGACTAGTCCAGATGTGGGACGCCGTCAAACGCGAGAGCGCGGGCCGGCTCGAGGTTCAGACCTTCCCAAACAATCAGCTGGGCGGCGACCCGGCCGTCTTCACCCAACTGCGCTCAGGCGCGGTCCAATTCTTTACACTCTCCGGCGGCCTGATGGGCTCAGTCGTACCGGTCGCATTCGTCGAAAACGTCGGCTTCGCGTTCAAGAATTCGCGGGCGGCCTACGAAGCGATGGACGGCCCGCTCGGGGCCTACGTACGCCGCGAAATCGCGGCCAAAGGTTTGGTGGCGCTCGACCGGATTTGGGAAAACGGAATGCGTCAGATCACGACCGGCGCAAAGCCCATCCGCGATGCCAGCGACTTGGCGGCGTTCAAGATTCGTACCCCGCCCGGGGCGCTGTGGATCGATCTGTTCAAGACCTTGGGCGCGTCGCCGACGCCGATTCCGGGGGCCGAATTGTACACGGCCTTGCAGACGCACCTGGTCGACGGCCAAGAGAACGCGCTGGTCGGCATTGAGACGACGCGGCTGTACGAAGTCCAAAAATACTTGGCGCTCTCCAACCATATGTGGGCCGGCTACTGGATGATCGCCAACGCCGACGCCTGGAAGGCGCTGCCACCCGACCTGCAAGCCATTGTGGCCCGCAATAACATCAAGTACGCCGAACTGCAGCGCCGCGACGTCGCGCAGCTCGACGTTTCGGTCGCCGACAAGCTGCGGCGCCGGGGTATGGCGATCAATGGAGTCGATGTCGCCTCGTTCAAAGCGAAGTTGGCGCCGTTTTACGCCAAATGGAAAGGCGAACTCGGAACGACCGCCTGGTCGCTGCTCGAAGAGAAAGTCGGTAAGCTCGCGTGAGTGAGCCCGCGATCGGCGTCGACCTGCGGCGACCGTCCAGTGTTAGCGACGCCTTCATCGAGTCGCTCACGATTCCGCAACAGATGGCGCTGGCAATGGCCATTCTGGAACGCGCCGGTTTTTGCCAAGACGTCGCTGGCCAGTTCGTCGTGCGCGATCCGGATGGTCGCGGCTACTAAACGAACCCCTGGGGCCCGCGAACGGCCGGAACTGCTTGGTTAGACGCCGACGGCGACGCCGAAGACGCGGTCTTGCTCGCGCCGCAGGCGCCACAAGGTCGTTCGTTCGTCGAACGTGACGTCAGCCTCACCGATAGGGTGGTCAGCGGGGACGTCGCGCATGAGCTTGAGGCCGTGCGCCAGGCCCATCGGAACCAGGCGCTGGGAACGGGCGCGTTCGGCTGTTGCGATCAGTCCATATGCCGCGAAACCGCCCTCGCCGTCGATGACCTCGCCGGCGCGCATCGGGGTCCGAGTCGCGCAGACGACCTCGGCCAACGGGCCGTAGCTGGGCGTCCCGGTCGCTTCGCCACGGACCGCGATGTTGCCGATGGTGATGCCCACCTCAAGACCAATGAGGTGATACGGCCGCCACATCGCGGTGTATCGCCCGGTTGGATCGATCGACAGGCCGTACTCATCAAAGCAGCGCGTCGCGTACGGTTCGTCGGAGGCGAATACAACGTAGACGCCCCAGCGCAGATGGCCGTCCACGTAACTCCCGTCGTCGTTCATGCAACTCACGACGTCTACGAAGCCTTCATCGTCGAGAATTCCACCGAACGCCTTGGGCCGCAACAACGTCGCTAGCTTTTCGGCAGCGCAGGGGGTGAAGCTCAGCCCAGCCTGCGGGACCCCAAGGCCAGTAGCGTTGACGACCGCGACCATCTCGATCGCCGACTTCGTACCGTCCAAGAACGAGTTGAACATCTTTGGATTGAAGCCGCCGGCCGCGATCTGCTGCGGCGTAAAACCGTAATGCGCAAACGCCGTTTCGGGCGTGCTGCGCCGGTACTTCGGCATGAACTTTGTACCTTTGCCGGCGGCCACGACGCGGAATCCGCAGGCGCGCGCCCAGTCGACCAACTCGCAAATGATTGCCGGCTGATCGCCATACGCGAGGCTGTAGATGAGGCCGGCCGCCTTCGCCTTCCGCGCTAGAATAGGACCGACGACGACATCGGCTTCGACGGTGACCATGATGACGTGATGGCCGGCTTCAATCGCCCGTAACGCGTGGGCCGCGCCCGCTGCTTCGTGGCCGGTTGCCTCGATGACGATATCCACATCGCATTGAGCGGCAATCTCGCCGTCGTCAACCAAGGCGACTCGGCCCCTGCGAATCACATCGTTGGCGCCGCCGATGTCCCGCGCGGCCAGGAACGCATCGCCCGCCCAACCTGCGCCTTCGGCGGCGGTCCGCGCTCGGTTAAGATCGAGGTCCGCCAACACGGCCAAGCGGGCGCCGCGCATTAACCGCAATTGCGCCAGGATCATCGTTCCGAATTTTCCCGCGCCGATCAGTGCGACACGGACGGGCCGTCCGGTTTCCTCACGGCGCGCGAGGTCGCGGGCGAGGTTCATCGCACGGCGCTGCCGGCGGCCAGCGAGCGCAGGCAATCATCCGGCAGCGGCTCGATCGGGGTGAAGTCGCGATGGGCGATGTACTCGGGCCGTTTGAATTGGCGAATTGCGTTATCGCAGCGGTTCAGCGACAGATAGACGATGTTGCGGTCCCATGGCGAGATATTTGCAGGCGACGCATGCACCAGGTTGCAGTGGAATAGCAGCATTGATCCCGCCGGTCCTTTCGGCGCGATCAAACCACCTTCATCGACGAGCCGTCGAATTGTCGCGTGGTCGATCGTCCACAGCGGGTAGCTCGTCGTTTCGAGGTCATGTCCGGCTTCGAGCATCCCGCGCCGTTGCGAGCGCGGGATGAACATCAGCGCGCCGTTGAACTCGGTGACGTCGTCCAGGAAAAGCGCGACGTTCAACGCTTTGGCTTCGGGCATGAGATCATCGTTGACCCACGTGCCGAAATCTTGGTGCCACTGCCAGACTTCTCCGTCGAACGCTGCTTTGGCGTTGATTTTGAACTGATGCATGTACACCCGGCCGCCAAGAATTTGCACTGCCGGCTCGACAAGGCGCGGATGTCGGGCCAAGCGCGCGAACGCGTCATCGTAGTATTGCGGGGCAAATGCCGTTCGCGCGACGCCCGATCCCTTCTCGCGGACGATCTCCGGGCGATCGAGCGCAAGGATAGCTTTCACTCTGTCGGTCAGCGTCGAAACCTCGTTCCGATCGAAAAGCCCTTCGAAGAATAGGTAGCCTTCACGGTGATACTGATCGAGCTGCACAGATGAGAGCTTCATGATGTCACAACCTCGCCAAAAACTGTTCTGTAGTTTTACAGCCGCCTGGCGCGACACCTTGTCACAACGAATTTCTGGCGGCGGCTTGGGCCCGGTGTGGGGCCTCAGAGGCGCGTCGGCGAGACGACGCCGCACCTTGGAAGCTACCGAAAGGCCGTCGCCTACCGGCGTCGTATCGCACTGTGATGAAAAATGAAGCCACGATCGGCGGAGTTACCGTCGCCGGCCAACCGACCGACGGGGAACTGCGGGTCCTCCGCGAGCGCGGCTACTCCGCTGTGATCAATGTCCGCATGCCGGAGGAGCAATCCGAACCCGAGCGCCCGAAGGTGATGGCCGAGGGGTTGCAGTACGCCAGCGTTCCTTACACCGCGGCCACGATCTCCGTTGCGGACGTGCACGCGATCCGGCAAGCCATTGCCGAAGCGCCGGATGGTAAGATCCTCCTGCATTGAGCCGGCGGGACGCGCGTGGCGGTCGCCGCGGGAATCCTCGCCGCTGAAGCCGCCGGCGACTCCGCCGCCGGCGCTAAAAAGCGCATCACCGACGCGGGTTATGATATCGAAGATCCCGCCTATCAAGCCTTCATCGACCGCTACTTCGCAAGCCAATAGAGCGTCGACGCGGGGGCGGTGGCCGGCGTAATGCGCTCGGTGCTGCAACTGGTCGTCGCGGGGCTCACCGTCGGCAGCGGCTACGCCCTGGTCGCGCTCGGCATTCATATTATCCTGCGGGCGACGAGGGTCATCAATTTCGCTCAAGGTGAGTTCGTGATCGTCGGCGGGCTGTTAGCGTTCACATTCGTCTCGCTGCTGCACACTGGCATATGGCTGGCGCTCGCGGGCGCGACCGCGCTAGGCTTTGTGTTGGGGATGGCGTACGAGCGTTTCGTGTTGCGCCCGGCGTCGCGGCGCAGCGAGTTAGCGGTCACGATCGTCACCATCGGAACGGTGCCAATTTTGCTCTTCGGGCACGCGCTGATCTGGGGAAGCCTTCCGGAGCCGTTGCCGCCATTCTCCGGCTCGGCCGGCGCGGCGTTTAAGGTCGGCGACATCGCAATTGCCGTCCAAAGCCTCTGGGTGTTCGGACTTCTGGTGATAGCACTCGGAGCGCTGTACGCGTTCTTCGAACGAACCACGTTCGGCAAAGCGATCCGAGCCGCGGCCAACAATCCGACCGGTGCCCGGCTCATCGGAATCGACGTCGATCGAATGCGCATGATCAGCGTCGGGATCGCCATCGCGCTGGCGGCGTTCGGTGGCACGATCCTCGGGCCGATCACGCTCGTAGGCGGTGCCGGCGGCGTGGCGATCGCAATCAAAGGCTTCGTCGGCGCGATCATCGGTGGGCTCGATTCACCCGTTGGCTGTGCGCTTGGCGGATTAGTTGTCGGCATCGTCGAGAAACTGCTCGAAGGTCACTACGGCTACGAGATCGCCGATCCAGCCGTCTACTCACTGCTGCTGACGATGTTGCTGCTTCGGCCGCAGGGCTTGCTCGGCGCGCGCGCCGCCGCCCGCGATTGATCGACCGGCTGCGGGCCGACGCGCGGCTGTTCCCGTTCCTGGCAGGCGCCGTCGTCCTGTTCGGCCTGCTAGCATCCCGCAATCCGACCCTGATCCAAGCTGGGACATACGGCGCCATCTACGCCATTGCCGCCTTGGGCGTGTCCATGCTCGTCGGAAATACGGCCCAAGTGAGCATCGGGCAAGCCGGGTTTTTCGGCATCGGCGCCTACGCGGTCGCGTACCTCGAAACGACCTACCATTGGCCGTATCTGCCGAGCGCCACGGTCGGCATCGCGCTAGCCGCGACGTTCGGCTTGATCTTAGGCTTTATTTCTTTACGATTTCGTGGCCACTATCTCGCGATGACGACGCTGGCCTTCGGCCTGATCGTCGTCGGGGTGTTCCGGCAGTCCAGCGCATTCGGCCGGGCGAACGGCATTGGAAATGTGCCGTACCCCCAGTTCGGCCCGCTTACAATCAGCGCAACTGCCGCCTACTGGTTCGCTTGGTTGTGCGTTGCTGCCAGTGGGGCACTAACCTACAATCTGCTACGCGGCCGCGCTGGGCGGGCCTTCGAGGCAATTCGCAACGATGAACTGGCGGCCGAAGTCATCGGCATTCCCACCCGCCGGTTCAAGATTCTCGCGTTTAGCTACGCAGGCGCGTTGGCGGGTTTTTCCGGTTCGATTTATGTAGGCTATCTGGGGCTGGTCGTACCCGATGCGGTCGGCGTCGATCTTTCGATCCAACTGCTGCTGATGGCCGTCCTCGGCGGCGTTGGCGGAATCTCTGGCGCGGTTATCGGCGCGACCTCGATCGGGGTAGCGAACATCTACGGTCATAACCTGGAGAACTGGCGGCCGGTGATCTATGGCATCGCGGTCGTCGCGATCGTCATCGTCTTCCCCCGCGGCCTCATCGGCATCTTTCGGCGGCGCCTCCCCAAGCGTCGGCGATCGCCAACGACGATGGCCGCACCCGCACCGGCCGCGCCGGCAGGGGACGCCAGCTCGCTCGCGGCTCCGGCTGCGGGGGTTGATCGCTGGTTGGAAGTCAGTGGCGCCACCAAACGCTTCGGCGGCCTCGTAGCGGTCGACAATGTATCATTCGCGCTTGAATCGGGCAAGTTGACGTCGCTCATCGGACCCAACGGCGCTGGCAAAACAACATTGTTCAACGCGATCTGCGGCGTCGGCGCCGTCAATGCCGGTCGGGTCGTGGTGGCGGGACGAGACGTCACTAAGTGGCAACCGCACCGCATCGCAGCGCTCGGGGTGGGGCGCTCATTTCAAAACGCCCGTCTCTTCGGGGAAATGACGGTGCTCGAAAACGTCGTGGCCGGCGCGTTTGGTCGCGAACGGTCCTCCTTCGCCGAAGATCTTTTTGGTCTGCCGCGTTCGCACCGCGGCACGCGCGAGGCCACCGACCGAGCACGCGCGACCCTGGCTGCATTGGGAATCGAGCGGCTGGCCGACGCGCGCGCGGCGAACCTTGCATTCGGCGACCGCCGGCGGGTCGAACTCGCGCGGGCGCTGGCGATGGCGCCCGGACTGCTGCTCGTCGACGAACCGGCGGCCGGTCTCAACGCCAGTGAACGCGCCCGTCTCAGCGCCGATCTTCGAACACTCCGCCACACCGGAATGACATTGCTCCTCATCGAGCACGATATGCGCCTGGTGATGGAGATCAGCGACCGCGTCATGGTTCTAAAGTTCGGTAAACTCATTGCCGACGGGCCACCCGCTCAGGTACGGTCGGATCCTCAAGTGATCGCCGCGTATCTTGGTTCGGATGCGCCGGCGGTATGAATGCGCTGCTGGAAATCGACGATCTGCACGCGGGCTATGGCGCACTCGGTGTCTTGCGCGGGGTGAGCCTGTACGTCGCGCCAGGCGAACTCGTTGCGGTTCTCGGGCCCAACGGTGCGGGAAAGTCGACCTTATTGCGCGCGATCTCGCGCTTCGATGCCCAAATCACCGGCGGCCGCATCACTTTTGAAGGAACCGACCTCCGGCTGCTACCGGCCGAGCGCATCGTTGCGCGCGGCTTGTCCCATGTCCCTGAAGGCCGCCAACTTTTCAGCGAATTGACCGTCGATGACAACATTCGGCTCGGCGCGTATGCGCGGGGTGGCCCAGTACTCGAAGCGGACGTGCAGGCGATGTACGCCCGCTTTCCACCGCTGGCCGAACGTCGGCATGTCGATGCGTTCTCGCTGTCAGGCGGTGAACAACAGATGCTGGCGATCGCGCGCGCGCTGATGGCCCGCCCCAAACTCTTGATGCTCGACGAACCATCCACCGGACTTGCACCGCAGATCGTCGCCGAGATATTCGCGATTATCGCCGAACTCCGCACAGCGGGCACCGCAGTGCTGCTCGTCGAACAGAATGCGTATCTGACCCTGCAATACGCCGATCGCGCGTACGTCCTTGAAGACGGCGCTGTGGCACTGGCCGGCACGGCGCGCGATCTCGCGTGCGATGCGCGCGTGCAGGCGATCTATCTCGGCGGCGCCATCAACGAATAGAAAGCGAGCCACCTCGTGTCCGACGTCTCGATCACCCTCCGGCCCAACGGCCCGTACCTCATCAAAGGTCCCGTCGCCCTGCAGGACGCCGACGGAACGCCGATTCCCACCGAGCGCGACGTCATCGCGCTGTGCCGCTGCGGCGGCTCGACGACCAAGCCGTTCTGCGACGGGACCCACTCGAAGATCGGTTTCGACGGCGCGCGGAAGGCCGTCGAGGAACACGGCTGATCAAGACCGAGTCGCCGCCCATAGCAGAGCTGTATATCTCGACCGACATCGAGGCCGACGGGCCGTGTCCCGGACTGCACTCGATGCTCAGCTTCGGGATGGCGGCGTTCACGATCGACAAGCAGCTCGTTGGAACGTTCGCACGAAACTTAAGTTTACTCGACGGCGCCGGCTCCGAGGAACGCACGATGTTGTGGTGGGCTCAAGGAGAAAATGCCGAGGCATACCGCAAATCGCGCGTCGATACGGTGTTGCCGTACGTCGCGATGAGCGAATGCCGCGCGTGGCTGGCGCAAATGCGGCAGTTCGGGCGCCCGGTAATCTGCGGCGCGCCGAGCGGCTTCGACTTCACCTTCATCTACTACTATTTTCAGCGCGAGCTTGGCGAGAGCCCGGTCGGCTTTGCTAGCTTGGACCTGCGCAGTTACGCCGCCGCCGTCATGAAGAAGCAATATCGCCAGGTCGGTAAACGGCAGTATCCGAGCGAGTGGATCGAAGCGGACTTGCCGCACACCCACGTCGCGCTCGATGATGCGATCGAACAGGGCTGCATTCTGATCAACATGATCCGTGCAAATCTCGGTCTGGCGCCGGTCCCCGGCTTCTCCCACAACGGCCGCCGACCCGCTGAGCCCGCCGAAACACCGGGTTCCGCGCCGCCGTAACGAAAGAAGCGGAACGAGAGGACGGGTTAGGATGGAGACGGAGGTCGGGGACCGGCCGGCGGCACTCGAACGCCTCGATTGGAATCACCTCGAGTTCTACGTGGGCAACGCGCTTCAAGCAGCCCACTATTACTGCACGGCGTTCGGCTTCGAGATCGTTGCCTATGCTGGGCCGGAAACCGGCCTCGCCGACCGTGTGTCGTACGTGCTCGCGCAGCACCAATTGCGATTCGTCCTCACCAGCGCGCTAGGCGCCGATCATCCGATCGCCGCCTTCGTCCGCACGCACGGCGACGCCATCCGCGACATCGCGCTGCGCGTCCCTGATGCTCGGGCGGCCTTTGACGCGGCGGTTCAGGGCGGCGCGGTGTCCGTGGAAGCACCGCGCGTGCATTCCGACGATCTGGGCCGGCTCGTCACCGCCGCGATTGCGACCTACGGCGATGTCGTTCACCGCTTTGTCGAACGCGAGCACTACCAAGGGGCGTTTATGCCGGGCTACGCGGCCTTCACGGGCGGACCTCGAAGCGCGCACGCTCCCAACCTGCGGGCGATTGATCACTGCGTCGCTAACGTCGGGTGGAACGAGATGGACCGATGGAGCGACTACTACCGCCGGGTGTTCGGTTTTTCGCAGTTGATCTCGTTCGACGACACCGACATCGCGACCGATTACACGGCGCTGCGCTCGAGAGTCATGAGCGATCGCGACCGGCGGGTGAAGTTCCCGATCAATGAACCGGCATCGGGGCTGCGGCGCTCGCAGATCGAGGAATATCTCCAGTTTAACGGCGGGCCCGGCGTGCAGCACGTTGCGATCGCGACCAACGATATCGTTTCGGCAGTGCGCGCGCTGCGCGCGAACGGGGTGAGCTTCCTGGAGACGCCCGCCAGCTACTACGTTGCTCTTGAAGCCCGGGTCGGCAAGATTGCAGAGGCCGGCGACGTTCTGCGCGAACTCAACATCTTGGTCGATCGCGATGACCGGGGCTACATGCTCCAGATTTTTACCAAACCGCTCCAAGACCGGCCGACGCTATTTTTCGAGATCATCCAACGGCGCGGAAGCCTATCGTTCGGCAAAGGCAACTTCAAAGCGCTCTTCGTCGCGATCGAAGAGGAACAAGGAAAGCGAGGGAATCTGTGAACCTGCGCGATGTCGCTCGCCGATCTCTTCAGCTGGACCCAAAGCGGGATCTTCAGTGAGCTGATCGCCGGCCGCACGCCGCAGACGCAGATTCGGCGGATCTGCAACGCAACGTCACCCAGATGCTCATTACCCTGGCCGTCCGGCCGCCGCGTGGCACGCCGCAAGACGCCCAGGCGCTGGCCCGCCACGAGCTGACCGTTCTCGACGCGGCCACTCGCGCGACGCTCCCTCGCTTAAACCTGGATCTTCAAGCGCGCGCTCACCTCGAAGCCCTGCAGTCCGATGTCGACCGGGCGCTCAAGGCGCGGGCAACCCTTCCCGCTTAGCGACCGCGCCGCTCCTGGCGCCGAACCAAAACTTTGCACTTCCGGTGATGGTGCACACTAATTCGCAGCCGGCGGCAAGTCAGCCGCCGGCGGCTCCGATACCTCTATTACAATCATTCGGTTGTAATAGAGGGTCTGGCATTGCTTTTATTGTGGCTCTTTTCAATTAGCGTATTTCTTAGCGTGCCGCACGGGGTCGTGATCGCGGCCGCCGGCGCGCCGCAGCCAGCGCAGGAAGCCATCATCGCGCTGAACGTCGATTCGTCGACGTTCGAGGAGCGCACGCCCGATGCTGAGGCGATGCTTCTTGATCTCAATGGCGTCCGGCGGCGTTCCGGGCTCCAGCCCTTGACTTTAGACCACCGGCTGTGCGAACTGGCCCGTGTCCACGGCACCGACATGCTGCACCGGCAATATTTCGGCCATGTTACGCCCGATGGCAGGTCGCCGTTTGACCGCATGCGGGCCGCCGGTTTACCGTTCGGTTATGCCGGTGAGAATCTCGCACTCAACACCGACACGGCCAGTGCCGAAATGTCGCTGCTCAACAGCCGGAGCCACCGAGCCAACATCTTAAGTCGATACTACAAGAAGGTTGGCATCGCCGCACTCGCAAGCCCGCTCTACGGCGAGCTTTTCGTTCAGGAATTCACCGACTAGACTTTCACGCTTTTGTGGGCCCGCTCGACGAAGCTGTTGTCAAAGAGCTTGTTGATGTCGAGGTTCGCCGTTGAGGCGTTCAGGAAGTACGCGTTGGTCTCCATGACCGCGCGAACGCCGTCGGCCGTCACGGTTCCGTGATCGGTATACGCCGGCCGCGAATGCGAATAACCGGGAGCCCAATCTTCCGGCGAAATCCCGGCTCGGTATTCCTCCGGCAGCGCACGCGCGATCTGCATCGCCGCGCGCTGCGACATAAATTTCTGGGCTCGCACGAGAGCATTGATGACCTTCTGAGTCGTCTCGGGTTTTTTCTGGATCACATCCGGCCGCGTGAGCGCTCCGGTAAACGTATACTCGCTGAATCCGGTGGCAGCCCTTGCCGGCGAAGGCTGAAAGAGATCGAGCATCGGCACAGCCCGCCCCTCTCGAATGAGTTTTGTGACGAACGGATCGGTGCCCCAAGCGGCGTCGACTTGGCCGCCTTGCAGCCCGGCAACGAACGTCGGTCCGGTGCCGATACCGAAGAACTTGACGTCGTCGCGGGCGAGGCCCGCCTTATGCGCCACCCACATTCCAATCACGTGGGTCGCGGCGCCGACGGTGCTGATCCCGACCGTCCGGCCTTTGAGATCTTTGACCGACGTAAACTTGTCCTTGTCCGCCGGCCGAACGAGCAGCGTCAGTGCGGGGGTATGCATGAAGTCGGCGATCATGAGCAGGCTCTTGCCCTGCTGTTGGGCGGCGATCGCATGATCGATCGCATTGCCACTGTAGTCCACGCTGCCCGACACCAGCGCTTGACCCGCTTCGCTGCCGCCCTTAGTGTAGATGAGCGTGACGTCGAGGCCCTCAGCCTCGAAATACCCGAGGGCTTTGGCGATGTCCCACGGCAGGTAGGCCAGCGCATGTTCGGCCCCGACGGCAACCGTCAATTTTTCCCGGGCAGGTGCTCCCGCGGCCACGACCGGCGTCAGCGAGGCCGCACCAAGCAGCCCCAGCGCTGAACCTCGAGTGATTGCAGTGTGCTCGCTCATCATCATGCTCCTCGAAATGATCTTGAGGGAGGTGTTCGCCGCTCGATCTGCTCCGGCCCTAGCCGCTGGCCGTCTTTAGTTTTTTGCGGCGCCCGTGCGAGCAGGTGAGCACGGCGGGAGCACGCTGGGCCGTCTCTCTGGGTCCGCTGGCGGCACCTCTGGGATCCGGTCGGCATTTTTGCCGGCGCGCCATTTTGTGCTGAGCGGATGCCCACTATGGTCTCGAACCGCATAGCTGGCCCGGCGTCGTTAATTTCTGCCGAAACGTTCCGAAACGAAGTCGGAACCGCTTTCAGATCAGTCTTCATTCTTCGATGACTTGGGCCGAGCATCTTAAAGCGACGCGTCTCGCCGCTGCGCCTCGATGCTTGCGTTCGACGGCAGCGTAATCCGCCGCAAATAGGTGACGTTGCCGGTGACGGCCATCGACTTGTCGCCCTGATCGCGGGGATACCTCGAGGCATGATCAGGCGAACGACGGGCACGGAAATGAAACCTGTACGCATGTCGCTCGTTTTGCTTCCCCAGAATTTTGCGAATATCCTAAAGGGCTGCCGGCTTCCACACGATTAAGCGTTGCTGGATCCGGCGGATCACTGAATCGACGATGAAGACCAAGACCATTAAGACCGTCAGGCCGCCGAATACGCCACTCGTATCGAGCGACGCTTCGGCGTATTGGATGCGGTATCCAATTCCCGCGTTCGCACCCAGATATTCCGCGACCACCGCACCGATGAGCGCGAAGCCCACCGCCCCACGTAACGACGCAAAGATCCAGGTCAGGGCCGACGGTAATAGCACATGTTTGGCGATCTCGAATCGGTCCGCGCCCAAGACCCGCGCGTTGGCCACCAGGGTAGCATCGACGTCCTTGATACCGGCATAGGTTGCGAAAAACACAACAAACAGCACCAGCGCAATCGCCCCCATGACCTTTGACCAAATACTGAAACCGAACCACAGGATAAACAGCGGGACCAGCGTCACCCGCGGCATCGCATTGAGCAACACCAAGACCGGCTCGAAAATCGCATCGATCCAGCGATTGGACGCCAGCACGATGCCCAGCAAGATGCCGATGAATCCCCCGATGGCCAGGCCCAGCAGCGTCTCGAGCATCGTGATGCCGATGTCGTGCCACATCGCGCCGCTGGCGAGCCATTTTGCGATGAAGTTCTCAATACGTACCGGACTCGCGTAGAAAAACGGATCGATGAGCGTGTGCTTGGGGTCGCTGCGGTCGATCTGCAGGTGGGTGCCCCACTCCCAGAACAGCAGGAACGCCAATAGCAGGCCAATTTGCCAGACGGCGACCTGCCAACGGTTAGGCTTTGCGCGAGCGCTCATAACTCGTCAGCACTTCGTCGCGCAAGTCGCCCCACATCGCGGCGTACAATTCGATGAACCGGGGATGTAATCGAACCTCGTGGATATCACGCGGACGCGGAATGTCGACAAAATAACTCGCCTTGATTCGCGCTGGGCCGGCGGTCATCACCAGCACAACGTCGGCGAGTGCAATGGCTTCCTCGAGGTCGTGCGTCACAAAGACGATCGTCTTTCCAGATCCCTGCCAAAGTCCGAGCAGTTCCCCTTCCATGAGATTGCGCGTCTGCACGTCGAGCGCCGAGAACGGCTCGTCCATTAGGATAATCGGTGGGTCGTAGACGAGCGTCTGCGCGAGTGCGGTGCGTTTCCGCATGCCGCCCGAAAGCTGATATGGAAAGCTGCGCTCGAACCCGCTCAGCCCGACGCGCGCGATCCAATCGCGCGTCCGCATCCCGATTTCCTTAGCATTCATTTTTCGCAATACCAGCGGGAAAGCCACGTTGTCGTACACCGTTTTCCACGGCAACAGGGCATCGCGCTGGAACAAAAAACCGACGTCGACACCGACACCGCGAACCGGAATTCCACGGACTTCGACCTCGCCCGAACTGGCGGTTTCTAGACCGGCGATCACCGAAAGCGTCGTCGATTTTCCGCAGCCCGAAGGCCCAACCAATGCGACGAACGTGCCCGCGGTCACCGCCAGATCCACATCCTGCAGTGCGGTGTAGCCGGTATCAAACTGTTTGGTGACGCCGCGCAGCCGGATGATCGGCATGGCGCCGCCCGGCTGCGGCGCTTGCATCGCCGTCATGGACGTCTTTGCACGGTCGTTGCAAGACCGAACTCACGGAGCACGGTTTCGGTATCGCGCCCAATGTCGCCGGCCGCGCGTTTCAGCCGGCTGGGATGCTCGCGCAAACGCGGCACCACACCGGCGACCGCGATGCTTGTGCCACGGTCGTCCGAAATATGCGCGATCGCGCCACGGGCGGCATAATGCGGGTCGTTCGCGATGTCGGCGATCGAATACACCGGACCGGCCGGTACCCCCGCGTCCGCCAACCGGTCGGTGAGTGCCACTGCGTCGCCGGTCATCGTCCACTCGACGATGATTGCGTCCAGTTCCTCGGAGTTCGCGCGCCGCGCGATGTTGTCGGCGAACCGCTGGTCGACGGCGAGCTGCGGTCGATCGATCAGCGCGGCGAACCGGCGGAAAATCGCGTCGGTATTCGCGCCGATGGAAAGCCACTTGCCGTCGCGCGTCGGATACATGCCGCTCGGCGCCGCGGCGACGTACCGGTTGCCGCCGCGCTCCCGAACTTTCCCACTTGCGAAATATTCGGGAATGATCCCTTCGAGCAAGCTAAAGGTTCCTTCGAGTAGCGAGACGTCGACGTGATCGCCCTGACCGGTTCGGTTCCGAGCTTGTAAGGCGGCCAGCGTGCCGACGACCGCATAGAGCGCCGCGATCTCATCGCCGATGGCGATACCGACGCGCACCGGCGGCCGGTCGGCGAATCCGGTGATGTAACGCAACCCGCCCATTGATTCGGCGACGTTGCCGAAACCGGCCCGGCCCGCGTATGGCCCATCCTGACCGAAGCCGCTGATCGAGACATAGATTAACCGCGGCGATCGCGCGCGCAGTTGGTCGTAGCCTAGACCCCAGCCAGCGAGCCGTCCAGGCCGGAAATTTTCGAGCACCACATCGCATTTGCTCGCGATTTCACGAACGACGGCTTGTTGCGCTTCGTCGCGAAGATCGAACGACACGAACCGTTTATTTCGATTGTGGGACTTGAACCACCACGAAGTACCGTCGGGCGACAGTTCGCCCCAGGTGCGTAAGGTGTCACCCTCCGGTGGTTCGAGCTTGATGACCTCCGCGCCGAGATCGGCGAGCAATCGCCCCGCGGCCGGGCCCGCGACCGAACTTCCGAGTTCTAAAACGCGGATTCCCTCAAGCGATGGTGCGCCGGTGGCGCGCTGCTGCGGTGCTGACAATTCGACAGCATCTTCGGACGAGGCGTCGGCCCTCCTTGAACCGCAGCCGAAAGTCGAGCAAGCGCTCTAGCTCCAAAACGCACGGCAGCGGGTGGTTCATCACTGGGTCGTGCGCTTGTCCAATGAGAGCGTCGCAGGCGGCCATCATGCGGCTCGACAACTCGCCGTTATGGGACAACCTGGGACCATCAGCGCAGTCGTGCTGGCTGCGGGCGAATCGCGTCGGATGGGACGGCCCAAGCTTCTTCTACATCTCGGCGGCGAGCCGATCGTACGACGCGTCGTTCGGCGCGTCACCGAACTCAAATGCGGCCAGACGATCGTCGTCCTCGGACATAATCCGGAGCCGCTGCGCGAATCGTTGGCCGGGCTGATCGTCCAGTTCGCCGTAAACTCCGACTATTCGACCGGCATCGCTTCGTCGTTTCGCACCGCTATCGACTCCGTCGATGCCGCTGCGAACGGCGCATTTTTTGTTTTTGGCGACCAGCCATTGGTGACCGTCGACGACTACACCCGCTGCCTAGCAGCGCATGCACGGTCGAAACCGGCACTCGTCGCGGCTCGCTACGGCGAGGTTATCGCGCCCCCATATCTGTTCGATCGAAGGCTGTTCTCAATGGTCGGCATTGGCAGCGGCGGTGTACAGGCCTTCGCGCGCGACCACCGCGACGAAGTTGCATTCGTCGATCTTCCGCTCGATGCGCTCATTGATATCGACACGCCGGCCGACTATGAGCGCGCCAAGGCGCTCATCGCCTCAACCCCGGCGTGAACACGCTGCGGCGGCTGCCCGAAGCGGCTGTCGGTTGCGGCGCGGAAATCGAGCTCACACAAGTGGCGAAGCGATCGGGCCGTTGCTCGCCGGCCGGGCGACCGGTGGATTTGCGACTTTGGTACGAAGCCGAATCCGGCTTTGACACGGCGGCGCAAGTAGGGTAGACATGAGGCATGCAACCGCTCCTTGCCTCCCCCGCCATCGACCGGACTGCCGCGCGGCATTGGTTTCTGCGTAACCGCAACCGCACCGCCGAACTGTTCTCGCTAATCGAACCAGGCTCGCTCCTGGAACGACCGATTCCGCTGCGCCACCCATTCTTATTCTACCTGGGACACATCCCGGCGTTTACCGTCAACAAACTCGTGCGCGAAGCGCTGGGCGGCCCGCCGATCAACGCTGAGTTCGAAGTGCTCTTCGAGCGTGGCATCGATCCCGGCTCCATGGAAGAAGCCACCAAACATACGCGGCCGGCTTGGCCCGACGTCCAGGCGGTGACGGCCTACGGCGCCGCCTGCGATGCCGCCGTATTGCGTGCGCTGGCGACGGCGGATCTGACCGACGCCGCACGCTCGCCGCTGCTCGAGCGGGCGGAAGCCGCGCACATGATTCTCGAGCACGAAGAGTTGCATCACGAGACGCTGCTCTACATTCTGCTGCGGCTGGCGCGCGAACATAAGCGCCCTGGCGGGCGACGCAGCGAATGGTCCGAACGCGAACCGGCGGCACGCGGTTCGGTCGCCATCGCCGCGGGGCAAGCCACCTTAGGGGCCCGGCGCGACGCGATCCCGTTCGGCTGGGACATTGAATTTGAGCAAACCCTCGTCGACGTCGGTTCGTTTTCGATTGACGTCAACAATGTGACCAACGGCGAGTACCTCAACTTCGTGCGCGCCGGCGGTGAAATCCCGCCGTTTTGGATCGAGCGCGACGGCCGCCTTAGGCTGCGGGCCATGTTCGGCGAAATTGACCTGCCCAAATCGTGGCCGGTGTATGTGTCAAATGAGCAAGCCGCCGCCTACGCACGCTGGCGCGGCGGACGGCTGCCGACAGAAGCCGAGTACCACCGCGCGGCCTTTTCAACCCCGGCCGGCGATGAACGACCGTTTCCTTGGGGCGACGAACCGGCGACGAGCGCGCATGGCAATTTTGATTTTCGACGCTACGATCCCGAACCAGTTGGCATCTCGCCGGCTGGTGCGAGCGCCTGGGGCGTGCACGACCTGATCGGCAACGGCTGGGAGTGGACGTCGACGCCCCTCGCGCCGCTCCCCGGCTTCCACGAGATGGTCTCATACAAACCCTACTCGTCAGATTTTTTCGACGGCGAGCATTACATCATCAAAGGCGCATCGCCCGTAACCTCGCGTAACCTCGTTCGTCGCTCGTTCCGAAACTGGTATCGGGGAAACTATCCGTACATGTTCGCCACTTTCCGCTGCGTCTATGACTAGCGCATAGCGCCCCGGCCCGGACGGACGCTTGGGTCGCCACGCTTGGCGGCCGATACCAAAGGCATGGCGGGACGTGCAAGATTCTCAACGGCGCTAGTAGGCCTGATCCCGGGTCTGACGCTCATTGCGCGGGCGGGACTGGCTCAGGCCCCTTCCCGACATCAAGCAAATCCTCGCGATTTTCGGTGGCTGGTGGGCGACTGGTCTTGCCAGGTTGGCCCGGCATCGTGGGCGCCGCTGCGTGGAACCTCCGAGCGCGAGGGTCGAATCGTTCTCCGCTGGGGCGAGCCGGCTTCCGGCACCGCCGAGATGACGATCCGATTTGGATCGCCATCAGCCCGCGTACCGGCTCAACGGGAAAGACTCGCGCGACGGTCTCCTGCATACCTGGAAATTGCGCGCTGACAGCCGGCGCGCGGATGCAAGCGACACGACATTCGAGGGGACGTCCACCGAGGCTGATCCCTCGAGGCCACCACAGCAATATCGATTCAGGATCGAGTTGATCAAGTCCGGTGATGGTGAGCTGGCCGAATGGCACACGGTGTTCTTGCGCGGAAAGTGGCATGCAGTCGCCAGTCGCCACTGCTCGCAGCACGGCCAGCCGCACGGCATCGTGTACTAGCACGCCGCCAACCCCGCGGCAGCGCAGGACGTTTCAATGAAATGCGCGTGCGCATCGGCGCCGTGGGATTCATGTTTACGAGCTGCGAAGGGGGCACACCATGTGTGTGAGCGCGCCGGGTTCGTCGCTGTTCCGCCGGCGAGACTTTTTGGGGCTTGCCGCCGTGGCCGCTGCTCCGATGACACTTGCTCCCAGCGCGAACGTGCAAGCACAGGCGAACATTCAATACGACCTGCCGCCGGCCGGCGCGGCATTGCGTTCAGGGAATGCGCGGGCGGTCGAGATCGCTCGCCGTTCCCCAATGGTGCGCACGACGTACGACCGGGTGGAGCGGCTCGCTCGCTCGATTGGTGATGCCGACCTGCGCGCTAGCGTGTTATCACTCCTTCACGACCCTAAGCCGCTGTATGCGGCGAAGTATCGCACGCCGGATCAGCGGCGCGAGTTACGCGACCGGTTAGCCGGCGGCGCCTTCATCGACGCCGGCACACCGCTTAGCGCGATCTTTCCGCCGGGCACCGAACCCGAAACTGCGCATGCACCGCAGCCGTTCTGGGCGACGCCAGGCTCGGGCGAAGGCTCGCACCACGCCTATCCCGGCGGCCTCGCCGTCCATGAATACTTCAATGCGACGATGGCGACCCAGTTCGCGCAGACCTACGATCACCTTTACTTTAGCGATCGGGCGGTCGTCAGCCGCGACACCGTTGTCGGCGCAGCGCTGTATCACGACATCATGAAGGCCGTCATTTTCCAGTGGAACGATGACGGTACGCTTACCACGGAGCACCCAATCGGTAAAACCGGCGGCCATCATTGTCTGTCCGGCGCCGAGGCAATCGTGCGCGGACGCTCGCCCGCATTCGTCGTCACGTTGCTGTGCGCGCACGCTTCGCCGTCGCTGGGCGACGAGGTGCAGGTGGCGACGTGGTGTCGAGCCGCCGCTTTGATCGCCGGCGTCGATCCGGTTAGCTTCGGTCTGGTCAAGCGAAACGGCGATGGCTATGTGCTGGCGGCTCCGTATGCGCCGACCGAAGCGTTCATCAACTACCTCAGCGACCACGATTACGTGTTTTCGATCGAGGCATTCCATGCGGTCGAGGCACAGCTCAAGAAGGTCGCTACCGAATCTCGGCCTGTCCGATGGCCGGCTCCGGCTGAGATCGAGCCGCTGCGCCGCGAGTTCGCCTGGTATCGCAACACGGTGCTGGCGCATGCATCCGCACTGGCGCTCTACGACAGCCTCGCGCGCAGCGGCACCGACGAGTTTCGACACCAGTTGGATCTGATCGAACGCTCCCTGTAGGGTCGGCGCCCGCGACGGCTGTAGCCCTTAAGCAGCCACCGTCGCCATTCGGCGCTTGAGTTCGGTATCAAGCGTATGAAGGAATTTTGTGGTGTTGAGCCAGGGTTGATCGGGACCGATCAGGATCGCAAGATCCTTAGTCATCTTTCCGCTTTCGACGGTGTCGATGCAAACACGTTCGAGCGCCTCGGCGAATCGCACGACTTCCGGCGTTTCATCGACCTTTCCCCGGTGCGCGAGCCCGCGCGTCCAAGCAAAGATCGACGCGATCGGGTTGGTCGAGGTTTCCTTGCCGTCTTGATGCTGCCGGTAGTGACGCGTTACGGTTCCGTGGGCCGCCTCGGCTTCGATCGTGCGGCCATCGGGCGTCAGCAGCACCGACGTCATGAGCCCGAGCGAGCCATAACCCTGCGCGACCGTGTCGGACTGCACGTCGCCATCATAGTTCTTGCACGCCCAAACGTACTTTCCGCTCCATTTGAGCGCGGCGGCGACCATGTCATCGATCAGCCGGTGCTCGTATGTGATCCCGGCGGCCTCGAACCGTGAACGAAATTCAGCGTTGAAGATCTCCTCAAAGATGTCCTTGAAGCGTCCGTCGTATGCCTTGAGGATCGTGTTCTTGGTCGAGAGATAGACGGGCCAGCCGCGCATGAGCCCATAGTTGAGGCACGCGCGCGCAAAGCCGCGAATCGACTCGTCGACGTTATACATCGAAAGCGCTACGCCAGAACTGGAAAACGTAAAAACATCGCGCTCGATCGGCGCGCCACCGTCAGCCGGGCTGAACGTGATCGTCAGCTTACCGGCGCCCGGAACCAAAAAGTCGGTCGCGCGATACTGATCGCCGAAGGCGTGACGGCCGATGACGATCGGGTCGGTCCAGCTCGGTACGAGCCGCGGGACGTTTCGGCACATGATCGGTTCGCGAAACACCGTGCCGTCAAGCTCGTTGCGGATCGTCCCGTTCGGGGACCGCCACATCTGCTTGAGTTTGAATTCCTTGACGCGAGCCTCGTCGGGCGTAATCGTCGCACACTTGACGCCGACGCCGTACTGTTTGATCGCCCGCGCGGCTTCTAGGGTCACCTTGTCGTCGGTGGCGTCGCGGTGCTCGATGCCCAGGTCGTAGTATTTGAGATCGACGTCCAGGTACGGCAGTATCAGTTGCTGGCGGATCATTTGCCAGATGATCCGCGTCATCTCGTCCCCGTCGAGCTCGACGACCGGGTTCTTTACCTTGATCTTTGCCACGTTCATGCTTCCTTACTGGGCGCACCTGCACGAGTTTTCATCACCGTCCCTATAGGTGGCTTGCCGCTTCTTTGGTTACACCGGGCTGCGCAAGGCGCCAAGGAAATACGTTACGCCGCAAGCCCGTCAAGTCTTTGCCCCAGTGGCAGGTTCGTGCCGGCCCGCGCTCCGAAAGCTCTGGCGATGAAGATTGTCAGCCTTCTCCCCAGCGCGACCGAGATCGTGTATGCTCTGGGACTCGGCGATCAACTCGTCGGCGTAACGCATGAGTGCGATTTTCCAGCAGCGGCTCGTTCCAAGCCGAAACTGACGGCCAGCGCGTTGCCGGCCGCCCTGCAGACGCACCCAGGATCGCAATCGTCCGCGGCCAACGATCCCTCGGCAAAAATCGATCGGCACGTGCGTGCCAACGTTCACGCCGGATCGAGTCTGTACTTCTTGGATGATGAACTATTGGCGCGGCTTGCTCCCAATCTGATCATCACCCAAGAACTCTGCCAAGTCTGCGCCGTCTCGTATCACACCGTTGCGCGCGCCGCCAAACGGCTTGCGACCGATCCGCGGATCGTATCGCTCGAACCTGCGAGCCTGGCAGATGTCTACGCCAATATCAGCACCGTCGGCGACTTTACGGCGTCTTCGACAAACGCTCAGGCCGTCATCGGTGCGCTGCGAGAGCGCGAACATACGCTGGCCCGCGAGGTTCTCGGCCGCGCGCGACCGCGGACGTTGCTCTTGGAGTGGACCGATCCGCCGATGAGCGGCGGACACTGGGTTCCGGAACTCGTCGAACGCGCCGGCGGCGAGCCACTTCTCGGGAATGCCGGGGAAAATTCCATTACCGTTACGTGGGATGCAATCACCGCCGCCGATCCCGATGTCATCATCGCGGCACCGTGCGGTTTCGACCTCAACCTGTCACTAGAAGCGCTCGATGCACTCAGCGACGGCCCGCAGTGGCGCGCGTTGCGCGCCGTGCGAACCGGCCGCGTGTTTGCAGTGGACGGCAACGCGTACGTGAACCGGCCCGGCCCGCGCTTGCTCGATACTGCCGAAATCTTCGCCAGCGTCATCCACAACACGCCGTATGGCGCCGGAAAAAGCGATCCACTGAGTTGGCGCACGTACGACGCTCGATCGCCGACGCACGCGCAAACTCGCGATCGCTGAGGTGACTCTGTCCGAATAGTGACGCGGCCACACCGCCTACGCAAGGCCGGTACCTACGGTTCTGCGCTGTTTACGGATAACCCGGGGCCGACGCGCCCTCCACGGACTCATTGAGCGAGAGGATTTGTGCGCCGCTGCGCGTCACCCGCAATCGCGTAACGCTCGCTGGCACGAAGCGCACGTGCAGCGCTTCGGCTGCAGCCTCGCCGAGGGTCACCCGCAGGAGTGCGTGGAGCGGTCCTGCGTGGGTTGCCAGCAGCACCCGCTGTTCGCTCGCAAATTCGGCGATGAGTTCGCGCGCGGCGCTGTCAACTCGGGCGCAGAGATCCTCAAACGATTCGCCGTTTTCGGGTGTGTAGAATTTCGGCACGGTCGACGGGCGTACCGCCAGCTGCGGATTGCGCGCGACGATTTCGTCCCAGGTTAGCCCTTCCCAGGTGCCAAACTGCATCTCGCGCCAGCGCGCGTCGGCGCGCAGCGCCAGCGGACGGTCGCGCACGATGATTTCTGCCGTTTCGCGGGCGCGCGCCAAATCGCTGGTCACCGCGGCCGCGAACGTGTCAGCGCGCAAGTGCTCGGCGAGCCGCAACGCTTGCGCTCGACCCACCGTGTCGAGTGGGACGTCGGTGTGGCCTTGAAAGCGGCCCTTGACGTTCCAGGCGGTCCGGCCATGCCGGACGACGGTCAAAATCATGCCACTACCGTCTTCGCGATCCTGGGTGCCCGGCTAGCGAAGATCGTTGCAAGCGTGACGATCGCCGCGCCGGTCACTTCGATCGGCACGACCGGCTCGTGCAAGATCGTCCACGCCCAGAGATGGCCGAACACGGGCACAAGGAAGATCATGCTGCCGGCCCGCGCGGCACCGATCCGGTCCAAGCACCGGCTCCAGATGCCGTAGCTGATCGCCGAACCGACTACGGTCACGTACAACAGACTGGCCCAGGCCGGCACTACCGCCGGTACCGGGCGCAGCGTTCCAAAGATCGCGGCGATCGCGGTCAGCCCGACCCCGGCGCCGATGAACTGATACGTGTTGGCGATAAGCGGATCGATGACGGCGGCGCGCCGCATGTATACCGTGTTGAATGCGAGCGCTACGGCGCCGAGCAGCACAACCCCCATTCCGATCACGTCGAAGGACCGGTCGACCAGGGCCGGTGATGCGATGACGAGCAGCCCGAGCGCGCTGATCGCTAGGCCGCCGAAATTCTCGCGCGTGACCCGTTCGCGCAGCATGGTCACCGCCAAGATGACCGCGAACAACGGCGAGGAATTGGCTAACAGAGACGCCAGCGCGCCCGATAACCGAATCGAGCCTTCGTAGGACAGCGCGAAAAACACGATGGTGGTGAGCGCCGACCCCGCGATCGCGCCGGTGAGCTGCCGCGGTACTCGCAGCGAGCGGCGCGTGGCCAGCACAAACGCTGTCAGCGCAAGCGCTGCTCCGTCGGCGCGCAGCGCGGCGAATTCTAGCGCCGGAACGCCGGCGGCCTCGGCCGCCTTAAACGCGACCCAATTGCCGCCCCAGATCGCAAATGCCACATAGATGAGGGGCGGGACCGTCGCCCGCGCGGCCGTCATTGCGGAGATGTTTGTCCGCCGGCCGGCAGGTCGGTAATAAACATCATGCCTGGCTCGTGAGTGATAGCATACGGCAGCCGGCTCTCGATCGCGACAAGCTGCGGGGTAACGCCGCAACCCCAAAAGACTGGCACTTCCCCGGGTGCCACCTCGACTGGGTCGCCCTCATTGGGCGAGTTGAGATCCGTAATGCCGAGGACGGCCGGATCACCGGCCCAAAACGGCTCGCCGTGACCTAGCACGAACGGCCGGGTTACCGCACGCACGCGATCGATCTCATGAGCAGGATACGGGCGCATACTGACAACCATGCGGCCGTGCAAGCGGCCGGCCGACGCCAGCGGCACATTCGTGCGGTACATCGGCACGGTCGTTCCAGCCGCCAGGTGTCGCGGGGCCAGCCCGGCGCGCACCAGCGCCGCCTCGAACGTGAAAGAACAGCCGATCAGAAACGCGACCAGATCGTCGCGCCACCACGCGCGCGCGTCGGTGCTCCGTGCGACGAGTTCGCCATTTTCCCACAGCCGATAGCCTGGGATGTCGGTCCGTAAATCGGAGCCGCCGGCAACCCACGTCGTCACACTGCCCGGCTCCGTGCGATCGACCAGCGGACACGGGACGGGGTTGCGCGCACACAACTGCGCGACGTCATCGGCCCAATCCGTCGGCACGACGATGAGGTTGACTTGCACGAAATCAGCCGCCAGCCCCGCCGTCGTGCCGCGATGAGTACCGCCGCGGATGGCTGCGCGAGCTTGTGCCGCGTTCACTATCTGCCTACAAGCGTTCGGCCGCTCAATTCGGAACGAGGAAGCGGCCCGCTTCAAGCGGGACGTCCGCAAAGGCGTGCAGCCGGAAGGCACCTGACCGGAGTTCGGCGACCGATTTATATCCCAGCTCGTGCGGCGCTGTATGATGCAGAACGAAGTTGCCTCGCAGATCGACGATCACATAATCCGGGATAGCAAACCGAGCGTAAAGTCGCAGTTTTGGGCCGGCGTCCTTGGAGATTGACGAGTCTGCGAGCTCGATGATCGCATGGATGTCTTTGGGCTCCGGGGTCCCACGGATTCGGTGGCCGATCTCGGGCGGCAAGATTGCGATATCAGGTTGAGGCTCATTCTTTGCGCCGAGCGGAAACGAGCCTTGGCCGACGACCAGCGCCCGTTCGCCGAACTCCTCAACGAGGTATTGCACGATCCGCGCGTGCACGACCCAGTGCGGTACGCCGATCGGGCTCATCTCGACGAGCTGACCGTCGAGGAGTTCCACCCGCTCGTCCGGCCCCAGGATTCCCACTTCGGCCATCCGGTGGTATTCCGCAACCGTAAAATCGCGACGCTTGAATTCGATTGCCATATCACTCATCGTAGCGTACCCCACCGCATGTCCGCTTCGTGATCGGGGTATGACGAAACCTCGTTTACCAGGGTAATGCACGACCCTTGGTGCGCGAGCGTCGGTCGAGTTGATGGCGCTGCTCCAATCCTCGTGTGCGCCGGCTTATTGTCGGTCTTTATTGCGTCGTGCGCTGTTGCCGTAGGGAATCGTTCTGCTTGCGCTAAGGAAGCCTTCGTGCCTCGGCAACACTCCATCATGGACGATCTTCTCTTTCAGGCGCGGCTGCACGCCGAGCGCTTTGGCGGGGCGCGCCCGGTTGAACCCGCCAAGCGTCTGGCGATCGTCGCGTGTATGGATTCGAGAATCGATATCTTTAACTTGTTCGGGCTCGCCATCGGTGACGCGCACATCATCCGCAACGCCGGCGGCATAGTAACCGACGACGTCCTACGTTCGCTGGTCATTTCGCAGCGGATTTTAGGGACACGAGAAGTGATTCTGGTACACCACACGGATTGCGGGCTACAGAAAATTCAGGTGGCGGAACTGCAGGCTCGGCTCCGCGCAGAGATCGGCGCCGACCCGCCGTACAGCTTTGGCGCGTTTGCTGACGTCGACGTTGCGGTGCAGCGCGCGCTCGAGCGCGTCCGCGAGCACAGCTTCTTGCCGGCGCCTAACCGAGTCCGCGGGTTCGTGTATGAGGTCGAGACCGGTCGCCTGCGCGAGGTGCGCTAGCCAAACCTACTGGCAGCGTTCGATAGGACGCCGCCTGCGCGTTCGACGAGCGGCAGCTGCGCCGATCACCGAGTGTCTTTTACGCGGACGTGGACGCGAGCGGGTCGGAGTCGGTTGAATCTCGCGAGGCTCCCGAGAACGGCAAAGTACCGAGCCAGGCGTGAAAACCCCGTGAACCGCAGCCGAGCCGGTTCCGACCACAAGGAAGGGTAGAGCCTATGAAGGTCAAGCCGCTGCGCTTGGGCGGCCAAGACACCCGCGTCGTTCGAGGGCCCGTGTGCCACTGAGCGGCCGGTGTTCGTTTCATGGAAGTGCCGCACCGAGAGAGCGATTGGATCGACGCTGTAGGTGGGGCCATGGGACTCGTTCTTGATAACCATCGTTCGTGGACCTCTGGAGATCTAGCTTTTGACTCCGATCCTATCGATCGCTGGTTACAGGTCGCTTCCGCGCGGCGAGGTGTCACGAGGATCACTTACAAGTGCTTACAAGGTGCCCCAGAGCGCTTACGGCGTAGGCAGGGGCTCCTTCACTCCGCCGATTTGCCAAACCGGGCAGACGGTGCGAACCCTACGGCGTGACGAGCTGCTGCCGACCGTCTTTGTTTCTCAATTTCAGCGAACTGTTTGCGCCCTCTGCTTCCAGGATAACATGCGCTGAATCGGAGGCGCCTACAAGGCCAAGCACTGAGCCCTGCTCTGATCCCACTAGTTTCACAGGAGGGCGTCCTTTCGCATCGATCAATCAAAGTATCACGGTCTCCGGATAAGCCTTGCCATTCGCCGTTGAGACTTCGGCCGGCTGCACCTTGATGCTGGCCCGAACTCTCCCGCGTTCGTCAACGATCTCAAGCGCGCGGCCACGGAGCACCTGCGTGACATCCTGCGCGACGACCGGATGAACTCGAATCAGCACGAATGTCAGCATCACAAAATTCACGACAGTGACGGCAAAGAAAAATGGCTGCAAGCTCATGACACTTTCCTCCTGTATGGCGCTCACTCGGTGTCAGACGGTCTGGTTCCTGTTGCGGACAACAGCACGATAGGCGCGCTACAATCCTAAGAATTGCCCGTCGCACCAGCTCGCTGCAGAGCAGCTGCGCCGGCTCCGCTGAGCACGACGCGGCCCGTTATGTCTCTTGTCGGTGTCTTCAAATCGTCTGCGGTTCGGCAGGTCTAATCAGTCACCAGATCTTGCAGCGCGTCGCTGCGGGGCGAACCATCGCGGTGCCGGCCTTGCAACCAAACGCTCTTGCGAATTCGGGCATGTTCGCAAACGAGCCGTTGATGCGCAAGTTCCCGAGAGGGTGTTCTCGCTCGACGCGCGCGTCTTCGCGAACTCCGGGCGGTCTTGTTCTGTCTGAAAAATCGCCAAGCCCAGGAAAAATCGTTGTTTGGGCGCTTGAGGGACCGCTTAAAGGACGGTCTTAGGCGTTGACCGCTAGCGCGACTCTTTGCAAACGACCGTTTCCTTCCACGTCACCGTGAAATAGCCGGGGTTTCCTGGAACAGCACGACTGGCGCACTACAATCCCAAGAACGCCCGTCGTACCAGTTCGCTCCCGAGCAACTCTCCGCCGGCTCCGCTGAGCACGACGCGGCCGGTCTGCAGCACGTAGGCTTCGTCGGCGGCGGTCAACGCATCGTGAATGTTTTGTTCCACGAGCAAGACCGTCGTTCCAGATTGCGCGATTCGGCGAATTCCGTCGTAGATCTGCGGGATCAAGATCGGCGCAAGCCCAAGGCTGGGCTCGTCGAGCATGAGCAGTTTGGGGGCGCTCATCGTGCCGCGGGCGATTGCCAGCATCTGTTGCTCGCCGCCCGAGAGTGTGCTGGCACGCTGCGTCAAGCGCTCGCGTAAGCGTGGAAAGGTCGTAAACGCTTCGTTCAGCCGCCGCTCGCGCTCACCGCGATCGTGCAACACGTATGCGCCCAGCAACAGATTGTCGCGGACCGTCGCGGTCGCGAAGACCCGCCGACCCTCGGGAACGTGCGCGATACCGCGCGCAACGATCCGGTGCGGCGGCTCACGAGTGATCGCGTGACCGTCGAACTCGATCCGCCCGGTCTTTGCTGCAACGATCCCGCTGATCGCGCGCAGCAGCGATGACTTTCCCGCGCCGTTCGCTCCGACCAGTGCGACGATGTGACCGCGTTGCGCCTGCAGCGTCACACCTTGGAGCGCTCGAACGCCGTCATACTCGACTGCCAGATCTTGGATTTTCAGAAGTTCATCCACGTGGCAAGCCCAAATACGCCTCGATGACGGCGGCGTCGCTCGCCGCCGCGGCCGCCGTCCCGGCAAAGATTTTGCGGCCGGCATTCAGCACGATCACCCGATCGGCTACCGGCATGAGCACTTCCATAACGTGCTCCACCATCAGGATCGTGATACCGCGCGCGAGAATCGAGCGCAATAGTTCGACCGCGGCCTGAGCCTCGGAGGGCGTGAGGCCGGCCATCACTTCGTCTAGCAGCAATAATTTGGGCTCGGTCGCCAGCGCCCGCGCGACTTCAAGCCGTTTCTTGCCGGCGATCGTGAGCGACCGGCCCAACATGTCGCGCCGGTCCTCCAAGCCGACCCATTCGACGATCGAGCGCGCGAACGCGCGCGCGTCCGCGACCCGTGGCCGGCGCATGAGCGCGCCGACCGTCACGGCATCGACGACGCTCATATCGGCGAAGGTTTGCACGACTTGATATGTCCGCGCCACCCCCAGGCGAGCGACGCGATGGTACGGCCGGCCCGCGATCTCATGACCGGCAAAGGTGACGCTGCCGCGGGTTGGATTCTGCGCACCCGCGATGCACGCGAATGCCGTCGTCTTGCCGGCCCCGTTGGGACCGATGAGCGCCGTCAACAGACCGGCCTCAACGTCAAAATCGACCCCATCGAGCGCCGCCAGCGAGCCGAACCGCTTCTCCAAGCCGCGAACGCGCAACAGGATCGTCGGCGCAGGGCTTACATTGCTCGCTATCACGGCCCAGAGACCCTTGACGGCGCAGCTTCGGGCGCGAGCACGGCTGTACGCCGCCCAATGCGGCGGAAGAATCCGGCGACGCCGTCCGGCCGCAGCGAAACGATCAGCAAGATCAGCGCGCCGTACAACACGAGATCGACGCCCTTGCCGCTTCCACCGACAACGGTCGCGACGTACCTCGATAGATAGATGTAAACGAGCGATCCGAACGCTGGACCCCACACCGTCCCAAGGCCGCCGACGACCCCGACCAGCGCAATCGAAATCGACTCCGGCAGCGCCAGCACGCTTTCCGGGTCGACGAAGAGCGTGTACTGCGCATAAAGCGAACCGGCGATCGCGGCGAGCGCCGCGCTGGCGGCATAGATCGTGAGCTTGGTCGCACGCGCGTCGATCCCGACGCTCGCCGCGGCGTCTTGGTTGGCGCGGATCGCCCGCAGGTAGTAGCCCAAGCGAGAGCGTTCGAGCAGAATCGTCAGCGCCTGCGCGATCACGAACAACCCGAGACCGAGCGCCACGTACGGTGCCTTCTCTTTAAACTGCAGATCCGCGAAATTGGAGGCGACGATTGGAAGCTCGAAGCCGTTCGCGCCGCCCAGAGCGTCGACGTTCTTCACCACCGTCTCGGCGATCGCTGCGACCGCGATCGTAGCAATGGAGAAATAGTGGCCGCGCAGGGCAAAGCATGGAAAGCCGACGACGACGGCTAGCAACGCGGCGACGAGCGCGCCGACCGGCAACGCCAGCCACGGTGATCCATGGTGCATGCCGAAGAGCGCCGATGCATACGCACCGCACCCGAAAAAGAGCGCGTGTCCGAAAGATACTTGGCCGGCATACCCGCTGATCCAATTCCACGATTGGCCTAGCACGGCGTAAACGATTGCTAAAAATGCCAAATCAAGCACGAACGGATTGTGCACCGCGAGCGCCAGCGCTCCGATTGCAAGCGCCACGATCGCAAGCGATGTCCAGATCGCCCGGTCGGTCACCGCCGGCCCAACAATCCTTGCGGGCGGACCAGCACCACGATCAGGTACAGCAAGTACACCGGAATCATCTTGAGCGCCGGCGCGATGTAGAAGCCGCCAAGCACCTCGACCAGGCCAACGAGGATCGCACCGACGAGCGCACCCTGCACGCTGCCGAACCCGCCGAGCGCCACGACGACGAACGCCGTCAGCGCAAATTCTGCGCCGACGCGCGGGTAAGCCTGATACGACAGCATGAGTAGAGCCCCGGCCGCTCCGGCGCACGCAGTCCCAAGCCCAAAGGCGAACGCGTTCATCCGCTGGACGTCGATACCCATCAGCTGCGCGGCCACTCGGTCTTCCGAGAGCGCCCGCAGCGCACGACCGGGCTCAGTGTATTCGACAAACGCGAACAAGCCGCCGGTCATCAAGAGTGCCCCAACACCGGCGACGAGCTGCGGTTCACCCAGCGACAGTCCGCCAAAGTGCAGGCTTCCGCTGAACCACGGGCTGGAGACACTGCGATAATCGCTCGAGAATAAGAACTGCGCGGCGCCCTGCAAGAACACGAGCAACCCGAAGGTGCCGAATACCGTCGCTTGGGGCGGGCCGGTCAGTAGCCGTCGAATGAAGAATCGATAGATTAGCGCGCCCGCCAAGAACATCGCCAATGCTACCAGCGGCAACGCCAATACCGGCTGCAAACCGATCAGCCCCAGGCCCAGCGTCGCGTACATCGCGACCATCAAGAACTCGCCGTGCGCGAAATTCACGACGTCCATTACGCCGAAGATCAGGGTTAAGCCGACGCTGATCAGAGCGAAGATCAGGCCGGCCAAAATTCCGCTTGCGATGAGCTGGCCGAGCGGTCCGATATGGTCGGCGAGCGCGTTCACGGCAGGCGCGCTTTGAGTCCCTCGACTGAGAACTCCGGCGACTGGCAAAATCCGATCAAACGCCGTTCGTCGGTCACGAGACGGTCGCAGGCCGCCGGCAGTTCGGCCGCAACCGTGGGTGGGATCACGATCACGCCATGTTGATCGGCGTGCAGGAGATCGCCCGGGGCGATCTCGAGTCCGCCGATGTGCACCGCCGAGCCGAAATCGAGCATGTGCACGTATGCGTGCGAGACCATGACCGAACCGGCGAAGTACTGGAACCCCAGCGCGCGCACTTCTGCCAAATCGCGGACCCCGCCGTTGGTGATCGCGCCGACGCAGCCCAACGCTCGATGGATGTTGGCCTGCACCTCGCCCCAGAACGCACCGACCGGAGGTTCATCGGTATCCTGAATCACCGCGATCCGCGGCCGCGGCGCCGACGCGAGTGCTTCCCACCAGCCATGCCGCGAATACGCGCGCTCGGCGCGCACAGCAGCCCGACAGCGGGCGGTCATCGCGTAGCCGACCAAGACACCCATCTCGGGAAAGATGCACCGGACGCTGGACGTCATGAAACCCGCCGTGCGCGGCCGAATGTCGAAGGTCTCGATGCCGTTTGCGATCGTCGGAGTGTCGTAACGCCGCAACGCGTCCAAGGTCTGTGAGTCGATCATCCCTTAACCTTCAGCGGGCATTCCAGCCGGGAATCGGCCAAATGGCAGGTTTCGATGCGACCTCGAACGGCCACACGGTCTCGTAGATCCCGTTGATCACCTGCACGACGATGCCCTTACCGCCTGTGTTCTGTCCGTGCGCATCGAACTTCACCCCGGTCCACGGCATGATCGTGCGATCGCCCGGGATGTTGGTCGCATGCAGCGCCTTGATGATGGCGTCGGGTTTCGTCGAGCCCGCCCGGTTGATCGCGTCGGCCAGCACCGTAACGCCCGTAAAGTCGCGCGCCGCGTTACCATCCAAAATCGCTCCGCCCGAGCGCTGCTTGTAAAGTTCGTTGATCAGCGGAACGCCTTCATTGCGGTTCTTGATGTTGTTCGAATACGTCTCGCGGCTATAGATGAAATTGGCGTCCTTGCCGAGGCTCCGCACGAATGCCGCATCGTTGAAGCCGGCATTCTGGCCGATAATCGCCTGCGGCATGTAGTTTTGTTCCTTGAATGTCTTCATGTACAGGATCGCATCGGCGATGTATGACGTCATCATCACGACGTCGGCATTCGATGCCTTGATTCTTTGGACTTCGGACTGCACCTCGCTCGTGTTCGCGTTGTACGGCAGTTTGAGCACGACCTCGTAGCCTTCGCGCTTGGCGATCGTATTCTCGGCGTCGCCCGAGCCGGTGCCGAACAGTGTATCTTCGTGCACGATCGCGATGCGCTTGATGTTGAGATTGCGCTTCTTCTTCATCTCGGCCATGAAATCGAACAGGTTTTGCGAGAAAAAACCATCGTGGGGCGTCGTTCGGAAGAAGGTCTTGAGGCCGCGCTCGTGCAGGTTCGGGGCTGCCGACGTCGGCGTGAGGTACGGCACGCCGTAGCGTTCGGCGACTTGGCTGGCGGTCGCCGTCGACGCGCTGGTGTAGGCGCCCAGAATCGCGACGACTTTCTCGCTATTAATAAGCTGCTCGGCCACCGTCTTTGCTTGGTCAGGCTTGCCTTGCGAATCGACAAAGATGAGCCGGAGGCGCGCATGCCCGAGATTCGGCAAACCGCTGTGGCCGACCATTGCGACCGGGTAACTGACGTGTCCGTTGATGAGATCGCGCGCTAGCTCTTGTGCGATTTTGATCGCTTGCCCGGATGGCGCCAGGGGCCCGGTCAGCGGCAGAATCGAACCAATGACGACGTCCGGCGCTTCCGCCCGAGCCGGCCGCCCGACCGCACCCAGCGATAGCGCAGAGGCCGTTAGCGTAATTGCCTGCGAACGTTTCATCGCGCATTCCAGGGCGGCATCGGCCAGATCGGTTTGCGAGTGGCGAATTTTGCCGGCCAAACGGTTTGGTAGTCGCCGTCTTGGATTTGGACGATGATGCCGCTGCCTTGTTTGTTCTGTCCGCGCTCGTCGAACGAGATGCCGGTCCATGGCATGATCGTGCGATCGCCGGCAATGTTCGTCTTGACCAGCGCATTGCGAACGTCATCGGGTTTGACGGATTTCGCACGATTGATCGCATCGGCCAGCACCAGCACGCCCATGAAGTCGCGGGCGACGTTCCCATCCATGTTCGAACCGTAACGCGCCTTGTACAAGTCGTTTACCAACGGCGCACCCTTATTCGGAAGCTTGAGGTTGAGCGACCACACTTCCCGGCTGAAGATGAACCAGCCGTCTTTGCCCAACGCCTTGAGGTAATTCGGATCGACGAAGCCGGCGTCTTGGGCCAGAATCGCTTGGGGCAATGCCGATTGTTCTTTGAAGGTCTTCATGAACAAGATCGCATCGCCGATCTGCGCTGCCATCAGGTACACGTCGGCGTTGCTGGCCTTCATCCGCTGGACCTCTGATTGTACCTCGCTCGTGCCCTGCGGAAATGCGGTGCTGGCGACGATCTCGAAGTTCTCTTTTTTGGCGCTGGACGTCTGTGCATCGGCGGCGCCCTTGCCGAACAGGGTGTCCTCGTAGGCCATTGCGACGCGCTTGGGGGCGATCTTCGGGTTCTGCGCATGCAAATCGCGCATGAAATCGAAGAAATTTTGCGAGAACGTTTCGTCATCGGGCGTCGTTCGGAAGAACCATTTGAACCCGCGCCGGATCAAGGTCGGACTCGAGGAGTCCGGGTTGAGGAACGGCACGCCGTTGCGTTCGGCCACTTGACTGGCAGTCGCCGTCAGACCGCTTGCATAGCACCCGAGCAGCGCGACGACGTGTTCGCGGTTGATCAGTTCCTCGGCGACCGTCTTGGCTTGATCGGGCTTCCCTTGCGAGTCGGCATACACAATCCGCAGTTTCGCACCGCCCAGACCAGGAAACCCAGCGGTTCCCGTCATTGGCAGCGGATAGCGCAAGTTCGAGCGGCCGTTCACCAGGTCGGCGGCGAGTTCGACGCCGTTTCGCAGTCGGATTCCAGTTGGCGCAAGCGAGCCCGTCAGCGGCAGAATCACGCCGATGACGACTTCGCTGGGATTGGCGGCCCGCACCGGCGCAGCGTTCGCGACCGCCAAAGCCGCCATTGGGAGAAGCATGGACGCGCGAAGCGCGCGCTGGATCCGAAGCGTTCGTGCATTCATGACGATACGGTGACTCCATAGGTCAGTGCGATTGATTCCCCGAGCGCGGGGATCGACAGTTCCATCGTGTAGCGGTCGGCATAGACAAACGAGCGCGTACACAGCGGCACCGTCCCCAAAAACAGCGCCAAACCATCGTCGGAAACCCCTGTCGCCCGAGCGCCGGTCAGGATTTGTTCGATGGGCAGGTAGCTCGCTAAACCTCCCGACTGGTACCGCGCCCGGCCCCCGGCGCCTTCTATCCAACACCGCAATTCCACCAGCGCGCCACCGGCCAGCCGTTCCAGCGGCCAGACCTCGGTGGAAATCGGTTTCGGGCAGCCACGTTTGCTGGCCAAAATGTCATCGCGCTCCATCGCGCGGTCGGTGTGGTCGCTGCCGACCGCAATAAACCGGCCCCGCGCGGTGCACAGCAAAACCGGTTCGACTTCGCCGGAGGTTTGCGTGCCGGCGACGGCGATGGTTGTCGCATGGGTCAAGGCGCTGGCAGCCATCGGATAATATGCCGGAATTGACGCCGGCGCGGCGATTCCCTGAGCCGCTAGCTCGTCGATGTGCGTTTGCGCAGCTGCGCGATCGCGGGCCGTAAAGCCGGCGATGACGACGGTGCGCGGCGTAAACTCGAGGCGCTCGCCGCCCGGAGCAATCGTGAACGTCATACCGGGGACTTCCTGGTGATCAGCCCAGCGACACGGTCGGCATCCGACGCCGCCCGCGAGCGCTTCGCCGGATCGCCGAAACCGCCGCCGCCCGGCGTTTGCACGATCAGCTCGTCACCGGCTTGCATGGTCACCGTCACCTTCGCACCAAGCGCCTGAAGCTGACCGTTGCGGCGCAACGCGTGCTTGCCGATCGCGCCGGCGCCGCCGCCTTGCGTTCCACTAGGCCCAACGCGATGCCGTTCGGCTAACAGCGAAACGGTCGCCGTTCCGGCCAGCAATTCGAAGCTCCGAACGAGCGCGCTGCCACCGCGAAACTCGCCGTCGCCGGCGGTATCCGCGACAAACTCGTAGCGCGTCATCCGAATCGGGAAATAGCGCTCCATCGCTTCGATCGGCGTGTTGAGCGTGTTCGTCATATGGTTGTGGATGCCGTCGATTCCGTCGGCGTTGGGCCGACCGCCCATCCCGCCGCCATTGGTTTCGTAAAACGCCCACGGCGCGCCATCGCGGTCGACGCCGCCGATCATGACGTTGGCCATCGTGCCGCTCGACAGCGCCGGCATGCGTCCCGGGGCAAGTTCCGCGAATGCACGTAACATGACGTCACAGTTGCGCTGCGAGGTCTCGACGTTGCCGCCGGCCACTGGCGCCGGCCGTCGCGGATTGAGCATCGTGCCCAGCGGCGCGTGGGCCTCCACCGGCCGGAAACAGCCGTCGTTCATCGGAATTGTCGGATCGGTCGCCGCCCGAATCACATAGTGGATACCAGACAATGTCACGCCGAAGACGGCGTTGAGCGGATAGTCGACTTGCGGGCTCGTGCCCTGGTAATCGACGCTAATCGTTCCGTCGCGGACGCGCACGCGGGCCACGATCTTGAGCAGCGCGCCGCCATCAGGCGGTTCGAGCACGTCTTCGACCACGACTTCACCGCCGCCGAGCGTTCGGAGCGCGGCGCGCATGCGTCGCTCGCTCTCATCGAGGATGCGTTCGAGCACTGCCTCGTAGGTCGCTAGGCCGTAGCGGTCGATCACCTCGAGCACGCGGCGCTCGCCGGTGACGTTGCCGGCGATTTGCGCCTTGAGATCGCCGCTGCGCGCCTCGGGCGTTCGCGAGTTCGCCCGAATCAACTCTACGACTTCGCGGTTCACCTCGTCGCCGATCATGAGCCGCATCGGTGCGATGACGAGCCCCTCGACACACAGTTCGCGCGCATCGGGCGACATCGAACCCGGCACGCTACCGCCGACGTCGGTGTGATGGGCCTTGTTCGCCGCGAAACCGACCAGCACATTCGTGCCGTTCGCGACGTTCGCACTGCGGTGGAAGATCGGCCGGATGAGGGTGATGTCGTTGAGATGCGTGCCGGAGACGTACGGATCGTTGACGACCCACATCTCGCCGGGCTGAACCTGCGTCCCCCGTTCGGCAAGCACGTGCATCGTCTGCGTCAAGCCCCACGGCAGCGAGCCCAAATGCACTGGAATGTGCTCGGCTTGCGCGATCAAGCGCGCGCGCCGGTCGAAGATCGCACACGAGTGATCCAGTCGTTCCTTGATGTTCGGCGAGTACGCGCTATTGCGCACGGCCACGCCCATCTCCTCACTGGCGTAGATCAGTGATGACTTGATGACTTCGGTGGTGATCGGATCGCTGCTGGTCGCAGCGGCGGCCGGGAGGGTCTTGGCCTTAGGCATTCGTAACCTCCATGCGGATCGTGCCGAATGTGTCCACTCGCGCGCGCCAGCGCGGCGCCACAAAGGTGCAAGAGTCGTATTGTTCCACCAGCGCAGGTCCGATGAGCCGGTTCCCCGGCTGCAGTTCGGCGCGCGCGTAGACGGGAACCTCGACCCGGCTGCCGTTACCGACATGCACGTTACGCATTTCTAAGAGCGCGCCCGGAATGGGAGCTTCATCTTGCGGCGGGCCGATCACGGCGACCGGCGGTTTCTGCACGGCGCCGATCGCCGTCGAGCGCGCCGCCACGATCTCCACCGGTTCTTCCGGTGATGCGTAGCCGTAGGTGCGCAAGTGTCGTTCTCCAAAATGCGCGATCGCCGAGGTTCGCGCGGCGTCGTCGAACGGTTTGTTGGCCGGGACGGCAAGTTCAAAGCTCTGCCCCAAGTACCGCGCATCCAGCTCTCGGACGAAAACCATCTCGTCGGCGCCGACGCCTTGACGCTGCAAGTCCTCGGCACCGCGCTGTTCCATCTCGGCGAACGCCGCTTCGACCCGACGCGGGTCGAGCGTCGTCGCGTCGGTGACAAACGATCGCACCGCTGCCGTACGCACGTCGGCCGCCAGCAAGCCGTACGCCGAGAATAGCCCGGGATCGGGCGGGACGACGATGCGTGGAATCCCCAACTCGCCGGCCAGCGCGCAGGCATGCAGCGGTCCGCTGCCGCCAAAAGCCATGAGCTCAAATGACCGAGGATCGTAACCGCGCTCGACCGTGACGATGCGCAAAATCTTGGCCATCTCGACATCGACGAGTTGCACGATGCCGGCCGCCAGCGCATCGAGGTCCAGCTCGGGAAGTTCGCCCAGGAGCGACTCGAGCGCCGCCCGCGAACGGCCAGCGTCAATCTTCATCGCGCCACCGAGCAGCGCGCGTCCATTCAGACGGCCGAGCACGATGTTTGCGTCAGTTACGGTGGGTTGCATTCCGCGTCCGTAGGCGGCCGGACCCGGATCGGCGCCCGCCGACAACGGGCCGACACGCAGTGCGCCGCCCGCATCGACGTATGCGATCGTTCCACCGCCGGCGCTCACCTCAGCGAGATCGACGAACGGAAAACGCACCGGATAGCCCGAGCCTTTCACCGCGCGCCCGGAATGCGTGCGGCCGGCGGCTTCGAATTCACCGACAACTTGCGGCTCGCCGTCGGTAATTGTCCCCGCCTTCGCCGTCGTGCCGCCCATGTCAAACGAGAGCACGTTGTCGATACCGAGTTTGCGCCCCAGAAACGCAGCCCCGATGACGCCCGACGCCGGGCCGCTTTCGATCATCGTCGCCGGGCGCTCGGCGACCGCATGGAGCGCTGCCATGCCGCCGCTGGATTGCATCACATAAAACGGCGCCGTCACGCCGAGCTCGCGCGCGCGGTAGGCTAGCCGTTCGAGATATCCGCGCACGAGCGGTTGCAGCAGTGCATTGACGACCGTCGTGCTCGTCCGTTCGTACTCGCGATACTCCGGATCGACGTCGCTCGAGAGCGTGACCGGAAGATCGGGGAGTTGAACGCCGACCGCATCGCGAGTTGCCCGCTCATGCGCTGGATTCGCGTAGGCGTGCAGGTACGAGACCGCCAGCACTTCAACGTCGCTGGCAGCGAGCTGGTCGATTGCCGTTCGCAAGCTCGCGCCGTCCAGCGGCACGACGACTTCGCCGAACGGCCCCATGCGCTCGCAAACGCCTAACCGCAGTCGGCGGTCCACCAGTGGACGCGGCCGCTCGACCATGAGATTGTAGACTTCACTGCGGTTCTGGCGACCGATCTCCAGGACGTCGCGAAATCCTTCGGTCGTCAGCAGCCCGACGCGCGGCAGCTTGAGGTTGATTTGCCCGAGCAACGCGTTGGTGGCAATCGTGCTGGAGTGCGACAGAAAGGTGATTTGAACGTTCTGGGTTCGGCCCAGCAACAGTCCCAGCGCCTCGATTACACCTTGTTCGGGCGCCCGCGGTGTCGACGGAACCTTCAGCCGGGTTAGTAGGCCCGACGCCTCATCCAGCGCGACCAGATCGGTAAATGTGCCGCCGACGTCGATGCCGACGCGGACGCGCCGCGGTCCGCCCGCGCTGTCCTCCCGCCCAAGGGCCTCTAGCCGCGTTACCATGTCGGCGAGTGACGAGCGCACGGCGCTACCGTCGTCACTGGTTGCATCGGCCTGCACCAGCGAAGCGAGCTCTAAACCGACTTTGTGTACGCGCCCGACCAGGCGCCGTCCGTTCACGGTCAGGCCGATCCGCACGACGCGGCCATCGTCCGGATCCGGTCGCCGCTCGATCCATCCGGCTGACTCCATGCGGTCGAGATGGCCGGAGAGCGATGGGGGGTCCAGCTTGAGTGCAACGCCAAGGTGCGACGGGCGCTGCTCATCGTGCTGCTCGAGCAGCAGCAGCACGAAAAAATGGATGTACGTAATTCCATAGGGTCGCAGCCGACGATTGTACGTCCGAAGCAGCTCGCGTGACGCGGCGTCCACCCAAAACGCATCGAAGTCCTCCGGAACCAGCCGGCGACTCCGCCGAACACCTCCGGAATGGTGCGTACTTGCCATATGAAGGATTCGGCGACCTCGATCCGAGCAAGGCTACCATGCCAAAGGACAAAATGAAAGGCGCTCGCGCGTAGATTTGCCTGATGATAATTCACATAAGAACTAATTGCAATCCCCGGGATTTGATGGAAGCGCTTCGCCGGTGACCGAACGCGACGGCCGCGAACAGATCGTGCGGTATGCGCAACTGCTGTGGGAGCGCGGACTCGTCGCCGGCTCCAGCGGGAATATCAGCTTGCGACTCGACGACGACGCGCTGCTGGTCACACCGACCGTGCAGTCGCTGCGCGCGCTCGCACCCGACGGCGTCGTTCGCCTGAGGTTCGACGGCACGCTTCTCGATTCGAATCGCCGCCCTACCAGCGAACTGCCGCTCCATCTCGCGGCCTACCGTGCCCGACCCGAAACAGTCTGCGTCATTCACACGCATCCGACGTTTACGATCGCATGGTCGAAGTTGGGTCTGCTCTTTCCGCTTGATACCGTCGGCGCGACCGAATCGCTGGGCTCGATTGCATTCACACCGTATGCCAAACCGGGCTCGCTGGAACTCGCCGACCTTTGCGCCGCTGCGTTCGCAAACGGAGCTGATACCGTCGTCATGGGACGCCACGGCCTGAGTTCGATCGGATCGACCTTAGAGGAGGCGTTCGTCCGTACCGATCTGACGGAACAGACCGCCGCGATCGAAGCTCATGCCTCTGCGCTGCGTTCTGCTCGAGTGCGACCCAGCTCGCGCGCAGGCCGGCTCCTGGGCCCATAGAATCAGGCACCGACCGCGGCCAGCGCGCCGACACACCCGGCCGATGGAGAGGTGGCAGAGTGGTCGAATGCACTCGCTTGGAAAGCGAGCAGACGTG
>JRHI01000289.1_pt1 | contig 56952 bp, 34 predicted proteins | sample 215371 | NCBI WGS metagenome assembly JRHI01 (sample SAMN02929681, study PRJNA255918) | sediment metagenome | biome: cave system; feature: Ice Cave; material: Sediment; isolation source: sediment from deep within a dark volcanic ice cave with no known source of... ...
GGCAGCTGCGTAATCCCGCACGGTCATTTAGTTTGATGAGCGAGGTAAGCAATCCATGGCTGAAGTTGCCCTGGAAGGTGTGAGCAAGCGGTTCCCAAATGGGGTCGAGGCACTCCGTAACCTCAGCCTGACGATTGCCGACGGGGAACTGATGGTCCTGGTAGGACCGTCCGGCTGCGGCAAGACAACGACACTGCGGTTGCTGGCGGGTCTCGAGGAACCGACGAGCGGCACGCTTCGCATTGCCGGGCGGGTGGTGAATTCGCTGCCGCCGCGCCAGCGCGACGTGGCGATGGTCTTTCAGCGACCGGCCCTTTACCCGCATCTGCGCGTACGCGACAATCTGGCTTTTGGCCTTCGTCTGCGAAGCGCAGTAGGATGGGGGCAGCGGTCACTGATCCAGCAGCGCGTGCAACAGGCGGCACAAATGCTGCAGCTGGAGGACGTGCTCGATCGTCTCCCGAATCAGCTGTCCGGGGGACAGCAACAGCGCGTGGCACTGGGGCGGGCAATCGTCCGGCAACCCGCCGCCTTCCTGCTGGACGAGCCGCTCAGCAACCTCGACGCGCGGCTGCGCACGGAGATGCGGCGCGAGTTGCACTTGCTGCATGGGCGGCTAAGAGCCACAATGATCTATGTGACTCACGACCAGGTGGAGGCCATGACCTTGGGCGAGCGTGTGCTTGTGCTCAACCAGGGTGTTGCCGAGCAGGTCGATCGGCCGCTCGTTTTGTATGAGCGACCGACGAATCGGTTTGTCGCTGGCTTCCTCGGCTGGCCACCCATGAACTTCCTGGACGGCCAGGTGGCGGACCAGGACGGCCAGACCTGCTTTGCGTCTGCAGAGGTAGCTTTTCCGCTGCCTCCAGGCGTCGCGCAGACCTGGCGGGCCCAGCGAGGTCGGCCAGCGACTTTGGGCATGCGTCCGGAGGACGTGCGCGTCGCGTCGAAGATGGAGAGAGGCGATCTCCGCATGGAAGCAGCCGTGGTGGAGCCTCTCGGGAACGGTAGCGTGGTAACGCTGCGGCGGCAGGGTTGGCAAGTTACGGCCCTGGTGCCGGGTGGACAAACTGTGGCAGAGCGACAAGAAGTGGCCATAACGATGAACCTGGAAAAGGCCCACTTGTTCGATCGCGCCGCCGGGTCGGCTCTGTGTCATGGGTCGATCGTGTGAGGGGCGCGATGCGCTCTGGCGCTGCTGCGCGCAGAGGCATCCAAGTGGGCGCGAGTCCCACTTTTTTTGTTTCGGTCGTCGGCTGTCGGCTTGCGGCTATCGGCCGGACAGTCCAGAGACCGAGATGCGACCAACAACAGCCAGTAGCCGCAACGCGAGAGCCGCAATGAACGGCCCCGAACTGCTCCGAACCGTCGATGTCATGCACCGGGAGAAGAACATCCCCAAGGATGTGATCTTCTCTGGGATCGAGGCCGCTGTGCTTCTGGCCATGCAGAAACACTACGGCGACGAGGAAAACCTGGTCGTCGCCATCGACCGCCTTAATGGGCAGATCCACGCCAAGAGAGGCGAGGAAGAAATCGATCCTGGCCTACTTGGCCGGATTAGTGCCCAGAGCGCCAAGCAGGTCATGATCCAGAAGATCCGCGAGGCCGAAGGCAACGCCCTCTTCGATGCCATGGCCGCCCAGAAGGGGGATCTTGTCACCGCGCATGTGCAGCGCTTCGAGGGAGGCGCCGCCATCGTTACCCTGGGCAAGAGCGAAGCCATCTTGCCACGTAGTGAACAAATCCGCGGCGAGACACACCACGTCGGCGAGCGGGTCAAGGCAGTCATCCTCGACGTCCGCAAGGTGGRRCACCGGGTCAAGATCATTCTGTCCCGAACGCATCCCGAGTTCGTGCGCAGGCTGTTCGAGGAAGAAATCCCTGAAATCAAGGACCGCACCATAGAGATCAGGGCGATCGCCCGCGAGGCGGGCTATCGGACGAAGATCGCGGTGTCCTCGATCGACCTCAAAGTGGATTGCGTGGGAGCCTGCGTGGGCGTGCGCGGCAGCCGTATCAAGAACATCATCGATGAGCTCGGCGGCGAACGCATCGATATCGTCCGCTGGAATGATTCGCTTCAGGTGCTAATCCCCAATGGCCTGCAGCCGGCCTCGATCGAGGAGGTATTCCTCTACCAGCGGCTGGGCAGGGCGATCGTACTAGTGAAGGAAGATCAGCTGTCCTTGGCGATCGGTCGAAGGGGCCAAAACGTTCGGCTGGCCAGCAAACTGGTTGGCTGGGACATCGAGATCATGACTCACGAAGAGTATAATGACGAGATCGAGAAGGCTGTCGGCTGGTTCCAACAGATCCCGAACGTGACCGATGGGATGGTGGAGGCTTTCGTCGAGGAAGGATTCCTGTCGTTCGATGACCTGACCTTTGTGGAACCGGCAGAACTGGCCGAATTGTGTGGCTTCACCGAGGACGATGCGGAGGAAATGATTGCTTTCTCGGAGGAGGCTGCGGAGCGCGTGGAAGAGGAAACGCGCCTGGCCAAACAAATCGAGGCGGAAACGCAGCCCGCGGAAGCAGTCGCGGCGTCAGCGCCTCGCCCGAGTGGTCCGCCGCGAGCGGAGGACCTTTTCCCGCCCGAGGAGAGGACGGCTGTAGAACCGGCCCGACCGAACTTTGAGAGCATCTTTGGCCCAGATACGGAGCCGAAGCAGCAGGAGCAGAAACCTCGGGCGGATGAGGTGTTCGGCGAACATGCGCCCGCGGCGGCCGAAGAAGAACAGACAGCGCCCCCGGAAAGCCAGGAATAGCGGGTAGTGGCGCTGTCGTGCCGGGGGATGGCTTTTTTTCCGCAAAGGAAGGATTCTCTTTTCAAGAAACACAGGAAGGTTAGAATAGAAGGAACCGAAGCCACAGTCGTCGCCGATGGTCCGCGGGAGTACGAGAGCCGACTGCACAGGAGTAGTACCGCTTGCAAAAAGAAGACAAAGTCCGGGTATATGTCCTGGCGCGCGAACTGAACTTGGAGAGCAAAGACTTGCTCGACCTGTGCCGCCAGGCCGGTTTCGACGTCAAGAATCAGCTGAGCAGCCTCTCAAACGAGCAGCGAGAGGTTGTTGAGCAGATGTTGTGCAAAGGCAAGCCTGGCGGCACTGCGACTCTGGACCCGGCCAAGGTGCCCCCAGTGGTGAGCGCGATCCTTCCAGCTCGCGTCCGCGACCTTGGGTCGGGACGCCGCACCGCTGGCCCGACCGTCGAGGCTGCCCGGACCGCCGGTGCTGCCGACCCCGCCATACTTGCTGAGCCGTTGAACCAGGACTCGTCCGCCACAACTACGCCGACGACGAGGGCTCCCGCTGCCAAACACCCCAGGCACGCCATAGCCGAGACGCCAGCTTCCAGGCCGGCCCCCGAGGCTGAACCTGCTGACATTACGGAGATTCCGACAGTTTCGACCACACCCACGACTGCGCCGCTCACACCGGCTACCCATGCGACTCAAGATCCGGCGCGTACTCCCTCCGAACCGCCGATCACCATGCCCGTGAACCCGCCGGCGCATACCCCAGGTGTCTCGACGCCGCCTGCACCGGAACCGCCCCGCGTTCCCGATCTTGCTTCGCGTGTCCCAACGGCCACCGGTCCGGCCAAGATGCGCGACCTCAGCCAGCRACCCAGTGCCGGCGATTCCGCTCCGCGTCGCCCTGGTCGTGCTGGGCCGCGTGTTGGCGGCGGCACCGTCCGGGTTGCACCCCTGCCTGCATTCAAGCAGCAACACCCCAAGGAAGGGCACAAGCCCGAACAGCCGACAACTCAGAAGAAAATCCTTGAACTGCCCGACGACGTCAAGCAGGGCAAGCGCCCCATCAACATCCAGGAACTCCTCAAAGGGAAGCAGCCGCCCGTGGCTCCTCCCGTCACTCCTCCACCCGTCGAGGAGGAAGAGGAGGGCGGTGATCGTGGCAAGGGCGGCGCCAAACGTCCCGGCCTGGTCGCTGGTCGCGACAGCCGCCACAAGAACCGTGTCAAACGCCAGGAAGTCCGCACCAAGGTCCGCGACATCACTCTCGTCGGGGGCACTGGAGACGTTGCTCTTCTGGACGACGAAGGGCCACGCCGTCACAAGGATCGTGCCAAGGTTAAAAAGCAGCGCGGCCCGACCCAGCCGCGCAAGGGTAAGGTGCCCGTGGAGACTCCGATCACCGTGCGCGCTCTCTCGGAGGCCATCGGCATCCGCTCTCTCGATCTCCTCTTCAAACTCCGCGAACACGGTCTGGCCAATGCCACGATCAACTCGACAGTCGAGGCCGAGGTGGCGGAGACGTTGGCCCTGGAAAACGGCTGCGAACTCGACATCAAACGCCCGATCGATGCCGAAAAAGAGTTGCTAACCACCATCAAGGAGCCCGACAGGCCCGAAGACCTGGTGCCACGGGCGCCGGTCGTCACGGTCATGGGCCACGTCGATCACGGCAAGACATCCTTGCTCGACAAGATTCGCCGCACCAACGTCGCCGCGACCGAAGCCGGCGGCATCACCCAGGTGATCCGTGCCTGGCGCGTCGAGCATCATGGCAAAGCCATCACTTTCCTCGATACGCCTGGCCACGAAGCCTTTACCAAGATGCGAGCCCGCGGTGCACAGGTTACCGACATCGCTGTGATCGTCGTGGCCGCCGACGATGGCGTCATGCCGCAGACCGAGGAAGCGATCAACCACGCAAAGGCCGCCGGCGTCTCGATGGTCGTCGCGATCAACAAGGTGGACCTGCCCAATTCCAACGTCGAGCGGACGCGTCGCCAGCTTTACTCCCTCGAGGTCCTACCCGACAACATGGGCGGCGACGTGCCGTTCGTCGAGACGAGTGCCGCCAGCGGCAAGGGCATTGACGACTTGCTCGAAAACATTCTGCTCGTGGCCGAGTTGAAGGAACTGAAGGCCAACCCGAACAAGCCGGCACGGGGCACTTGCCTCGAAGCCATGATGAGTGAGGGCGAAGGAAAGCTCGCCACCCTGCTCGTCCAGGACGGTACTCTTCACTCCGGCGAGGTAGTCCTTTGCGGCCTCGCCTCTGGCCGAGTGCGCGCCATGTACGACGATCTAGGTCGTCCCATCCAGGAAGCCGGGCCCAGCACCCCTGTGCGCATCACCGGCCTGGACGAAGTGCCCAACGCGGACGACCCGTTCCAGGCCGTGGCCGACTTGACGACTGCCCGTGAAATCGCTGGAAAGCGTCAGTCGAAGCACCAGGAAGCGTCGATGACGCGCCGCGAGCCGGTGCGGCTGGAGAATCTTGGTGACGTCAAGATCGCCGAACTCAAGGTGATCCTCAAGGCCGACTTCCGCGGCTCCATTGAAGCCATCCGCAAGGAACTCGAGAAGTTGCAACACGAGGAGGTGCGCGTCCGGATCCTGGAGGCGGCCATCGGCGGCATCTCCGAAAACGATGTTTGGCTGGCCCTGACCTCGCCGGAGGACACCGTTATCGTCGGCTTCAACGTCGCGCCCGACGATCGGGCCCTCGCGCTGGCCGAGGAACGCGGCGTGCAAATCCGCGAGTACAATATCATTTACAACCTCACCGAGGACATCAAGTCGGCGCTCGAAGGGAAGCTCAAGCCGCGCGAAGATATCATTTACCTTGGACGGGCTTCGGTCCGAGAGACCTTCAAGATCAGCCGCGTCGGCACGATCGCCGGCTGTTACGTTACCCAGGGCAAGATCGAGCGTTCGGCCAAGGTGCGGGTGATACGCAACGGCATCGTTGTCTATCCTCCAGCCGACCGCACGGCCAGCCTGGAGTCGCTCAAGCGCTTCAAGGAAGACGTCAAGGAAGTTGCCCAGGGCTTCGAGTGCGGCATCAAGATTGCCGGTTACGACGATATCAAGGGGGATGACGTGATCGAGGCTTACCGCATCGAGCAGGTGCAGCGCAAGTTGTAATAAGGAGTGGCGCGAGGCCCGTGCCGGTTGATAGAATGACCGCGTGCGGGTCGGTCGTCGCTTGCCACCATGAAGGTCGGTTCGTTGCGCGTTCGCATGCTGGTGCGTGAATCGCGCAGCCTGAAGGATAAGCGGCAGGTTGTGCAGGCAATCAAGGCCCGCCTGCGCAACGAGTTCAATGTGTCGGTCGCCGAGGTCGAGGCCCAGGAGAATCGCCAGCTAGTCATCCTGGGCGTTGTCACGGTGGGGAGCGAGCACAAGCACGTTCGGACGACGCTGGAGCAGATACTCGCAGCCCTGCGCCAGCATCCCGTGGCCGAACTACTCGACCACGAACTGGACGTGTAGAATACGGCGGCAATGGAAGCCGGCGCTGACCACGAACCCCGGACCAGGCACCATGAAAACGCACCGATTGGCACGGGTGGCGGAAGCCATCCGCGAAGTGGCCAGCCAGACTATCCTCTTTGAGTTGCGCGACCCTCGCATCAAGGGAGTGACTGTGACGCGGGCCGAGGTCTCCGGCGACCTGCAACACGGGAAGATCTTTATTTCGGTGATGGGGTCGAAGAAGGAACAGGAATTGTGTATGCACGGGCTGCGGCATGCAGCGGGGTATCTGCAATCAAAGATCGCGGCCCGCTTGCAAACCCGCTTCACGCCCGAGATTCAGTTCGTGCTGGATCAAGGGGTGAAGAAGAGTATCGAGATCACGCGCTTGATCAATGAAGCTCTGAGCCAGTCCGCCCCCGCGGAGGCCGAAGAGGAGGAGCCGGCCCCAGAGGCTGGTTCCGCCGACGGATCGGCGGAAGAGGAACCTGCGGAGTGAAGCCCGGCAGCAGCCGGAGATGGACACCCTCCTTAGCCAACCTGAAAACGGGGTGATGGATCTATTATGCCCACCGCGACCAACAAACAGCGCTTGCTCAGCCAACTCTTCGCCCTCCTGGCCAAGCGTTACCCAACCGCCGACGAGGAGCGCCGGCCGGTCCTGGAGCAATTCATCTACGGGCTCTGCCGGGAAGGCACCACCCGCGACCGTGCCGAACGAGCCTTCAAGAACTTGCAGGAGCACTTCTTCGACTGGAATGAAATCCGCGTCAGCTCGGTGCGCGAACTGGAGGAATCCCTCGCTGATCTGCCCGACGCCGAGGCCAAGGCGTCGCGGCTCATTCACTTCCTGCAAGAGGTCTTCGAGAAACGCTTCTCATTCGACCTGGAGGATTTTCACAAGAAGGGTCTGAAAGTAGCGGCCAAGCAGCTGGGGAGTTATGAGGCCTCCAATGAGTACGTCGGCGCCTGGGTAGTCCAGCAGTCGCTGGGCGGCCACGCCATCCCGGTCGATGTGCCGACCCTTCGGACGGCACGCCGGCTCGGACTCATCGACGACGATCAGGAGGTCCTAGAAACCTTGCGGGCCAGCCTGGAACATCTTGTGCCGAAGTCACGCGGGTCCCAGTTCGTCGATCTCGTCAGCCGGTTGGCAGACGAGTATTGCTGGGAGGATTCACCCAATTGCGCCGGTTGCCCACTCCTGGGAGAGTGTCCCACCGGCCAGGTAATCTGCCAGAGTGCCGGAACTACGGGTCGGTCGCATCGGCCGAAGCCGCGTTGATTGTCCGGCCAGTCCCGGGGCGCCAGCAAGGGTTCAACTCTTTACCTGGCGCTGTGGGATGCCTTTGCCACGCCCCCCGGGGAATCCGCGGTTGGGTTGGCAAATCTCGCCGCCTCAGTGTACAATCCGCAGCCATCGGAATCGCCTACGCCTCCGGTACACGCCTCGTGCCCGCCAAGGAAGGAAGAGGCAGACCGTGATGCGGGGTATCCGTCCCGAGGAGGTGACAGGCTGATGGCGCAATCCTGGCGAACCTGGCTGGTGCTGTGCGCCCTGTGGAGCATGGTAACGGTTTCTCTGCCCGCCCAGCCTTCCACGCTCACCGATCGACCCACGCCTGCCGTGCCTCTGCATCCACCCACGCGACAGGAGCTGGACCGCCGCGAAGCACTGCGACTCTACGGGAAGGCGTTGCTTCAGGAGCGCGCGAGCCGGTTGATCGAAGCCATCGATACGCTAGAACGCGCCCTGCGACTCGATCCTGAATCGCCCCTGCTCCACCGCACGCTCGTACCCCTTTATCTCGCGGTCGATCGCTCCGACGACGCCCTGAAGACATGCCGGGTCGCTCTTGACCTCGATCCCGGCGATGGCGGAACGTGGTTCCTGCTGGCACGCCAGTATAAAATACAGAACCGCACGCGCGAGGCGATCGACGCCCTGGTCCGCGCAGCCGCCTGCCCCACCCTCAAGGAGCATTCCGAACTGCGGCTCCAAGTCCATTCCGATCTCGCCGGGTTGTACGAAGCGTCGCAGGAGTTTGCCAAGGCGGAGGCCGCCTTGACGCAGGTCCTTGCCTTGCTGCAAGACCCAGAGGTGCTCGCCGAGGCCACCTCACTCAGCCGCGACGAACTGCCGGCGCAACTGGCGGAGACATACGAGCGCCTCGGCCATGTTTGCGTTCGCGCCAAGCATTACGACAAAGCCGTGGCCGCCTATCGCAAAGCTCAGCAGAATAACCCACGCCGCGCGCAGCGTCTCGCTTACAACCTCGCGGACGTCTATCTCGGCGAAGGAAAACTGGACGAGGCGCTGGGTTGTATCAATAGGTATCTCGAGACGCAGCCACAAGGCATTGAGGCATACGAACAGAAGATCCACCTCCTGGAACGCCTCGGCCGGGAAAAGGAAATCGTGCCTGCCTTGCAGCGCCACGCGCAGCAGGACGAGCAGAATGGGGCGCTCAAACTGCTACTCGCACGGCAGTACGGCAAGGAGGGACAGAGACAGCCCGCGGAGGAAATCTACCAGAAACTGGCCCGCGAGACGCCGACCGTTGAGATCTATCGAGGACTGTTCACGCTCTACCGTGAGCAGTTTCCGGATGGCGCGAACCGGGTGCTGGAACTGGTCGATGAAACGGTGGGCAGTGCCACGGGCGAAGGGAAACGGCCGGCCAACCCGGGCGATGCCGCGAAGGCTCGGGCGATGCTGGTAGTGCTTCGCGAGGACGGAGAACTGGTCAAGGCTATGCTGCCGCTTGTGCGCCAACGGCTGCTCCTGCGCCAAGCTCTCCGGCGCGATACGTGCCGCTTCCTTGCCCTGCTCGCGACACGAGCCCATCAACTGGGGGACGCCGAACAATTGTATCGCAGTTGTCTGACAACGGCAGGCAATGGGCCGCGACCCAACGAGCCGGAAATCTACTCGGGATTGCTGCGTGTTCTGTGGCAGGAGCACAAGTATGAAGAAATCGTCGAGGTTTGCCGGCAAGGACTGGGGCAGGCCCAAGTGACCAACCTGGTACTTTTTCACGTGGACCTGAGCCGGGCACTCGTCCACCTGGGCAAAAATGAGGAGGCGATTGCCGAGGCCACGCGCGCCGTGGACATCGCCGCCGAAGATGAGCAGCGCTTGCTAACCCGTCGCAATCGGGTCATTATCCTCGCCCAGTCCGAGCAAACGCAACAGGCCGTCGCCGAATGCCAGGGCATGCTGAAGGACTTCAAGAAATCCGATGAAGTCCACGAAGTGCGCTATACCCTGTCACTTGTCTACTCGCTGGCGAAGGACTTCGCCCACGTGGAGGAGCAACTGCGTTTCGTCCTGAAGGAATGGCCCAACGATGCGACGGCACACAATGACCTCGGTTATATCTGGGCCGACCAGGGAAAGAACCTGGTTGAAGCGGAGAAACTGATTCGCAAGGCGCTGGAACTGGATCGCAAGCAGAAGCAGATCGGCATACGGGTGGACGCCGACAACGACGAGGAAAATGCCGCCTATCTCGACAGTCTCGGCTGGGTCCTGTTCAAGCGCGGCCGCCTGGAAGAAGCGCGGCAGGCCCTTGAAAAGGCGTGCCGCCTCCCGGAAGGTGCCGACGATCCTGTGGTATGGGACCACGCGGGCGACGTATATCATAAGCTAAAGGAAACCGCGCGCGCCAGGACGGCCTGGCAGAAAGCCGCGGAGTTGTGCAACGGTGCGGGACGCCGTCAGCCCGATGACCGCCTCAAGGACATTCAGCACAAGCTCAAGCTCCTTGAAACGACCCTGGAGGAGCGCTGAGCGCATCCGGTGGCGAGGCTCCTGCCGGACGACCACCGGGTTGGACAGACATCGAACACACTACTGAGAAGGAGGAGCCATGTCAGGGCATTCGCACTGGGCCACCATCAAGCACAAGAAGGGGGCCATCGACGCCAAGCGCGGCAAGCTCTTCAGCAAGCTCAGCCGGGCGATCATCATCGCCGCCCGACACGGCGGCGGCGACCCGGAAATGAACCTGAAACTGCGCTACGCAATTGACAAGGCGCGGCAGGTCAGCATGCCGAAAGACAACATCGAGCGGGCCGTCAAGCGCGGCACCGGCGAGGTCGAAGGTCTGGTTTTTGAGGAAATCACCTACGAAGGTTACGGACCGGCCGGAGTCGCCATCCTCGTCGAGGTCGTGACCGACAACCGCAACCGCACCGCCAGCGAGATCCGCAAGGTTTTCGAGCGCCACGGCGGCAAAATGGGCAGCGCCGGTTGTGTCGCCTATCTGTTTGAGCGTAAGGGAATCATCAGCGTCAACGCCGCCGACTCAGATGAGGACACGCTGATGAGTATCGCGCTGGACGCTGGCGCCGAGGACTTGAAACGGGCCGGCAGCACCTTTGACATCACCTGCGACCCGAGCACATTCAACCAGGTGCAGGAGGCGATCAAGAAGCACAACCTGACTCCACTGGTCGCCGAGATCAGCCAGTTGCCGAAGGCGCCGGTGGACGTGGATAAAGAAGAGGCCAAGAAAGTGCTCAAGCTGATGGAGGCGCTGGACGATCACGAGGACGCCCAGAACGTCTACTCCTCGGTGAACATTACCGAGGAACTCGCCGCGGAGATGGCCAACAGTTAAAACCTACCAACAGCGAGCGGCCGGTGTCAACCAGCCGGTTGACACCGGCCGCTCCCTGCTTGCGCTGCGGGCTGAAGAAACGGCGCTTCACCTTTCAGCCCCGGCAATCAATCCTGCCATGAAATGCACGGGGTCGCCCTGCTCGCGGGCCACTTCCACCAGCGTCCGATAGTCCTTCACCTTCTGGCACAGCTCGCTGATGCTCGGACACGTCAGCCGGCGATTGTCCACGCTCCCCAGGTAGCGCCGGGCCACCGTCAATGCTTCCGCAGCTCGGTCGAGGCGGAGGAGCAGGTTCACCAACACTTCCGCGGGATACGTTCCAATCGTTTCCGGGTCCGCTTCCTCCGCCTTGGTACGGAAATGCGCCAGTCCTTCCTCAACCCGGTCGCCCGCCAGAATGGCGAGATAGACACTGTAATCGCGGTATTGATTCTCAAACGGTGGATCCCCAGGATACTGCAATCGGGGCGACAACCGTTCGCCATAGGCGCATAGTTCCCGGACCATCTCCAGTTCCGCGCCGGGTGGCAGCGAGGTACTCATCTGTACTACCGCCCCCAGGTGCGACGTGTCGATGTGGGCGAACTCCTCGTCGAAGATCCAGTCGCGGCCAGCCAACAGACCGCGCACCGTCGTTTCCACGGGCGCCGCTCCCTTGCGACGTTCGATGTCTGCGGCCAGACGGTCGCGCAATTCATGGTACAGCGCCCACACTAGCCGCTGCACGCAGTAGGGTCGCACATCGGCCGAGTGGCCCAGTTCTACCTGGCTGCTCATGGTCGTGATGGCGCTGCACGTGCCAAAGCGCGCCAGGATCCAGTCGAAACCGCGGCGCGGATGCACCCCTTCATAGAACGCAATCTGCACCAACGGTTGGATGTCGTCGCCCTCGGTCGGCTCGTGTCGCTCCAGGGCGGCGGCCACTGGCGCCGGCTCGCCGATCATGCGGAAGTAGGTCCATGCCTGCGGGATCTCGCCTGCCTCCAGGTGCAGTCCGCCGACGAGGCGAGCCGCCTCGCGGATGGCGTCCTCATAGGGCGCATGAACGGCGGGCGGCAGGTCCTGGGCCGGGCCGGTCGGCACCGGCGAGACGCCCAGCTCGTGCCGCCTCTTCATCAAGAGCGCGTAGAAGAGACCGGTGTAGTCCTTCTTTTCGCGCAAGCGGGCGATCAGCTGGTCGATGGCTGCGGCTGGTCCCTGCGTGGTCAAGGTCTGCTGCAGTTCATCGAAGATGGTGGCATCCATGGTGGTTTTCCAGATGGCAGATTGACGCGTCTCGAGGCAGGTCCCTGTTATCGTACCAGCAATGCCGCAGCCTGGCGAGGTACCGCGGCAATTGCTCTTCCCCGTCGCCGCGTGCCGTGGTATGAGCCGCCCCTTTGCGCAGCCGGCCCACGGACGGGCCGGATCGATAGGCCCATGTGAAGGAGCGCCGGACCATGAGGCTCCCCCATTCACCCAGCCAGCCAAGAAACCGCAAACGAACGCTGCGCCTGCTCAGTAAACAGAGTGCCGGATGGTGGGCAGTGGGAGCAATGACTGCGGCGCTGATGGCGACCGTGGGCCTCTTCGGTCTGGCCGGCGGCCAGCAGATTCGCCGCGATGGCTTCGAGACGCGCGATCCCCTCTGGACCAAGGGATCGGCCGACACGGCCGCCCGTGAACTCGTCCACAAGATGACCGACGAAATGGCCCACACCGGCCAGCGCTCCGAGACGATCCAGCTCCAGGCCGAACGCGGCAACTTCATCTATTACTTCTACGAGGTCGGCCGGGCGCCCATCGCCGAGGAATCATCGGCCAGTCTCTGGATCAAGGCGAACCGACCGCGCATCCAGCTGCTGGCCCGCGTCATATTCCCGCACGAACGCAGTCCGGGGAACCTCGAGGAACCATTGTCGGCCCTCGTCGGCGGCGACGTGTACCAGACCGCTGGCCGCTGGCAGCGCCTCGAGCTGCGCCAGCCGGTCAAGCTGGTGCGCGAGCAGCTCACCCTGCTGCGAACCGAGCTGAAACGGGAAATCGACGGTAAGGACGCCTACATCGATCGTCTCGTGCTCAATCTCTACGCCGGGCCGGGCCAGACCGACGTCTGGATCGACGACCTGGAAGTCGGTCCGGTAACTGACCCGCTGCCGCAAGCAACGGCTCCGCGCCCGCAGGGCGGCGCTACTCCCGGTACGCTGGCCGGTCGCTCGACCCAGCGCCAGCCCGCTGTCATCGATCTCGACCGCGATCAACTGCGCATCAGTGGCAAACCGTTCTTCCTGCGGGCTATTCGCCTCACGGATACCCCGCCAGAGGTCCTGCGCGAAGCTGGCTTTAATACCATGTGGATCGACGAGCAAACTCCGCCCGAAGTTGTCGAACGCGCGGTCAACCTTGGCTTCTGGATCGTGCCGTCGCTTGCAGTGGCCGATGGCCCTGACGTTCCGCCAGGAAGTGACACCCACTTGACAGCGGCGAGTTCCCTCAACCGTCGCATTGGCCGGTTCCTGGACCAGGATGCCGTCCTCTTCTGGGACCTGGGCGGCGGCGGCCTGTCGGCGGAGCAGGCTCCAGCGGTGGCCCGTACCGCGTCCTTGGTTCGCGCCCTCGACCCCCAGCGACCCCTGGCTGCCGACGTGTGGGACGGGTTCCAGCCGTACTCGCGCAGCGTGAATTTGCTTGGCGTCCACCGCTGGCCGCTGATGACCTCGCTCGAGTTGCCGCAGTACCGCGAATGGCTCAACCAGCGTCGGCTCCTAGCCAATCCCGGGACGTTTACGTGGACCTGGGTGCAGACTCACCTGCCCGATTGGCACACCAACCTCGTTTATGAGCGTTCCAGCGCCAGTCGCTTCGATGAGCCAATTGGTCCATTGCCGGAACAAATCCGCCTGCTGACGTACACGGCCCTGGCGAGCGGTTGCCGCGGTCTCGGTTTCTGGTCCGACCGCTTCCTGGCCGACAGTCACCAGGGGCGCGATCGTCTGCTGGCGCTGGCGCTCCTCAACCAGGAATTGAAGATGCTCGAGCCGCTGCTGCTGGTGAGCGAGCCGCCAACCTGGGTCGGCACTTCCTCGGGGGACGTTCGGGCCGCGATCTTCCGCAGCGAGCGGGCTCTTCTGGTACTGCCTATCTGGATGGGCCGCGCGGCGCAGTTCGTGCCGGGCCAGGCGGCTGCGGCGAACCTCAGCATCACCGTGCCGCAGGTGCCGGTTGGCACCCAGGCCTGGGAACTTTCGCCAGGCTTGGTCCGGTCGCTGAAGACGGAGCGCGTGGTCGGCGGCACCAAGGTAACGTTGCCTGAGTTCGGTCTGACAGGAGCCATCGTCTTCACTGCGGACAACGGGCCGACCGGCCTGCTCGTGCAGATGCAGGACCAGGCACGGCGCATGCGCAGGATCGCTGCCCAGTGGTCGCACGATCTGGTCGAGGTGGAACTGGACAAGGTAGCCAAGATCCACGCCCAGTTGGAGTCGGAGAACCACCCGCTGCCCGAGGGCCAGCGGTTCTTGGAGGACGCACAGAAACGGCTGCAGCGCTGTCGGCGGCTGTGGAACGACGGCGATTACGGCGAGGCGTATCTGGAGGCCCGGCGCGCAGCGCGGCCGCTAAACATCCTCATGCGGGCCGACTGGGAGAAGGCGGCTGGCGACCTCGATGCACCCGTGGCCAGCCAGTACGCCGTCAGCTTCTTCACGCTGCCCCGTCACTGGCAATTCGCCGACCAGCTCAAGGCGTCCGTGGCGGAAGGAAACGCGCTGCCAAACGGCGACTTCGAGCAACCTGCCGATCGGCCCGCTGAGTCGTGGATGGCGCAGGAAGTCACACTCGACGAGGTGGTGTTGACGGCCCAGCGCGTGACGCAGGAGCCGCATGAGGGCAAGCAATGCCTGATGCTGGAAATCAAGCCGAAGAACAAGGAGCTGGCGCCGGCGGCCCTGGAACGGACATACCTTGGCATCCACAGCCCGGCGGTGCGCCTGCAGCCAGGAACGCTCGTGCGCATAAGTGGCTGGGTGCGCATTCCCGAGGGGATCAAGGCGTCGGCAGACGGCGCGCTGCTCTACGACAGCGCTGGTGGCGAACCGCTGGCGATCCGACTGCAGGGAGAGATCAAGAAATGGCGGCAGTTCACCTGGTATCGCCGCATGCCGGCGGACGGGCGCATCAACGTCACGCTGGCGCTGACCGGGCTGGGCACTGCCTACTTCGATGACCTGCGGGTCGAACCAATGCTTCCAGGCCGGGGACAACAGCTGGCCGAGAATGCAAGCCACAGCCTACGCTCGCCGAAACCGCCGGAACTGGTGAAGGACGCCAAGTCAGAGCGAAACAGCATTCTGTCCGTGCGGTAGCAGTGACTTCGCCGTTGCCGATCCGGTTCTATCCTGACAGAGGGAGCATGCCTGTGCTCCACCCTGGGAGGTGAGACCGATGATCGGCAATCCTTTTCGCAGATCTGGCCGGCCGCGAGTCGAACCGTTGGAAGATCGCTGACTCCCCACCTCTTTCCATCATGGCAGTTTCAGGCAGCGATGCAAATCCCGGCACGCTCGACCAGCCAGGGGCGATCATCCGGCATGGGCTCGACCTGACCTCCCACCCGGGCGATCTCGACCTGGTGCGTGCGGGAACGTATCACGAGAAGGTTATCTTTCCCCACAGCGGCAGCGCCCGCGGCGGCTTCATTACCCGGGCGGCCTTTCCTGGCGAGCACCCTATTCTCAGCGGCGCCGGCGTGCCGGGCGCCAACCTGGTGCTGATTTCCAACCGCGATTTCGTCCGCCTCAATGGCTTCGAGTTGACCGACGACCTCGGCGTCAACGACGGCTCGGGTGTGTGCGTCCTTGGCCATGGCAAGCAGATCCCGATCTTGAATAACACCATCCACAATATCAGCGCCATGGGCATCACCGTCTATGGCACGTCTTCAAGGCCGATACGTGGCAAGGAGGTTTTTCATATATTTCCAGAAAATTGGCGCGCCGGCGCGCCCGATCGGAGCGCCGATCCCGTTTGTATCATTAGGGAGTTCCCGATGGCGGATGAGCCCGAGCCGCACGGCCGGCGCCTGGAGCGCTACCGGGAGTATTTGCTCCTGCTCGCCCGGCTGCAGCTGCCGCCGCAGCTGCGGAGCAAGCTCGATGCTTCGGACGTTGTGCAGGAGGTGCTCCTGAAGGCGTACCAGGCGCTGGGCCAGTTCCCCGGGCGGAGCGACGCGGAGGTCGCGGCCTGGCTGCGGAAGATTCTGGCCAACAGACTTACCGACGCGATCCGTCGCTTTGCCACGGCCGCCCGGGACGTCAAGGCGGAGCAGTCCCTGGAGGCGGTCCTGGAGGAGTCGGCGGCCCGACTGGACGTCTGGCTTGCCAGCGAGCTGGCCTCCCCCGACGAGCAGGCGGAGCGCCAGGAGCAGTTATGGGCCCTCGCCCACGCCCTGGCGCAGCTGCCAGAGGACCAGCGCCGGGCGGTGGAGTTGATGCATCTGCGCGGCTGCTCGGTGGACGAGATCAGCCGGCAGCTGGGGCGCACTCCGACGGCCGTCGGCGGCCTGCTGCGCCGAGGCATGAAGAAACTGCGCGACCTGATGGCCTGACGTCAGCGGGGACGGCATGCGGCCGGACGACGACAGCCTTGCCGAACGCGAGCGCCGCCTGGACGAGGTGGTGACGACTTATCTGCGGGGCGTCGGCGCCGGCCAGGCGCCCGACCGGCAGGCGCTGCTCACCCGCCACCCCGACCTGGCGGCGGACCTGGCCGGGTTCTTCGCCGACCAGGACCGACTCTACCGCCTGGCCGCCCCGCTGCGCTTCATCGCCCGGGTGGCGGAGCAGGCCACGCCGCTCCCCGGTCCGACGGCGCCCACCGGCGGGGGTGCCGAGCCGTCGCCGGAGGGACCCGGCCGGGACTTCGCCGGTTACGAGCTGCTGGAGCGGGTCGGAGCGGGCGGGATGGGGCTGGTGTACCAGGCGAGGCAGAAGGGCCTGAACCGGCTGGTGGCGCTGAAGGTAATTCGCGCCGGCTGGCTGGCGTCGCCGGCCGAGGTGCAGCGCTTCCGGGCCGAGGCGGAGGCGATCGCCAGCCTGGACCACCCGCACATCGTCCCCGTCTACGAGGTCGGCGAGCACGCCGGCCAGCCGTTCTTCAGCACCAAGCTGGTGGACGGCACCCTGGCGGGGCAACTGCACAGGTACCGCGACGCCCCTCAGGCGGCGGCCCGGCTGGTGGCGACCGTCGCCCGGGCGGTCCACCACGCGCACCAGCGCGGCATCTTGCACCGGGACCTGAAACCGTCCAACATCCTCCTCGACGCGGGCGGTCTGCCGTACGTCACCGATTTCGGCCTGGCCAGGCGGTTCGATGCGCCGCGGGGCGGGGAGGCGAGCCTGACGGACGCGGGGGCCATCCTGGGCACGCCGGGGTACATGGCCCCCGAGCAGGCGGCAGCGAAGAAGGAATTGCTGACCACGGCAACCGACGTATACGGCCTCGGCGCCATCCTGTACGCAGCGCTCACGGGCCGGCCGCCGTTCCAGGGCGACAGCGCCCTGGCCACGCTAGAACAAGTACGGACGTGCGAGGCCGAGTCGCCCCGCGGCAGCAACCCCCGCGTCAACCGCGACCTGGAAACGATCTGTCTCAAGTGCCTGCACAAGGAACCGGCCCGGCGCCATGCCTCGGCGGAGGCCCTGGCGGACGACCTCGAGCGCTGGCTCAAGGGGGAGCCCATCCTGGCACGACGCATCGGCCGGGCCGGCCGGCTGTGGCGCTGGTGCCGGCGAAACCCGGGGGTGGCCGGCCTCGTGGTTACGACGGGCGGCCTGCTGGCGCTGCTCATTGCGGGCCTGGCCGTAAGCACGGCCTGGGTCGCCGGGGAGCGGGCGGAGGCGCTGCGCCAACGGGACGAGGCGGCGCGGCAACAGGCGCTGGCCGTCGAGCAGGCGTCGCTGGTCCGCGCGCACCTGTACGCCGCCGACCTCCGGCTCGCGCACCAGGCCTGGCAGGACGGCGACCGCCGGCTGTTCGCCGCACTGATCTCCCGCCAGCTCCCGGAGCCGCGTTGGGAGGACGTGCGCGGCTTCGAGTGGCGCTACCTCCGGCGACTCGGCCAGAGAGCGCGGTCGGTCTTCCGCGGCCCCCAGGAACAGATTTATCACGTCGCCTTCGCGCCCGACGGCAAGGAACTGGCCGTTGCGGGTCAGGAGATGGGGGTGGAGCTGCTCGACGCGGCAAGCGGGCAACGGGTGGGTAGCCTGAACGGACACGCGAGCGAGGTGAACTGGGTGGCGTACTCCCCGGACGGCAAGACGTTGGCGACGGCCAGCCAGGACCGGACGGTGCGGCTATGGGACCGCGCGTCCCGACGCGAGCTGAAAACCTTGACAGGCCACACCGCCGAGGCCGTGGCCGCGGTGTTCTCTCCCGACGGGCAGACGCTCGCCTCGGCCGGGGACGACCGGGTCGTGCGGCTTTGGGATGTGGCGACCGGGGAGGAACGCGCGGCCCTCCGGGGCCACACCGGGCGCGTCGAGTCCCTGGCCTTCGCTCCGGACGGCAAGGCGCTGGCCAGCGCCAGCAGGGACCGAACGGCGCGGCTCTGGGACGTCCCCACCCGGCGCCAGGCCCGGGTCTTTCCCCACGCCGACTCGGTCTCCGGCGTCGCTTTCGCCCCGAGTGGCCGGACCCTGGCCACCGTGGGGGGCTGGAACGTTGCGGCGTGGGACGCGCGAACGGGCCGGAAGTGCAGCACCTTCACCGGCCACTCCGGCACCGTTCAGTCCGTGGCGTTTTGCGGTGACGACACGCTGGCGTCCGGCAGCGACGACCACACGGTACGCCTCTGGGACGTGGCCCGGGGGGAGCCCCTCGCCGTTTTCTCGGAGCATCAGGACCGCGTTTGGTGCGTGACCTTTTCTCCGGACGGCCGATGGTTGGCCAGCACGGGCAAGGACCGGACGGTGCAGGTCCGGGAGTGGCGCCGGCGCCCGATGTACGCGTTCGTCGAAGGCCGGTCCCAGCCGGTGACGGCCCTCGCCTACTCACCGAACGGCCGGCTGCTCGCGGCCGGAGGTGCCGACGGGCGCGTGCGGCTGTGGGACCCGGCCGCCCGGCGCCGTTGCGACGAACTCTCGCACACGGCCCCCGTGACTTCGCTTGCCTTCGCGCCCGACGGCAAGACCCTGGCGACGGCTGCCGGGGAAGGCCCCGTCCGCCTCTGGGACCCGGCCACGGGAGAGTTGCGCGCGGAACTGACCGGCGGTCACGGCACGCCGTCCCGGTTGGCCTTCGCCCCGGACGGCCGGACCCTGGCCGTCGGCGAGGTGGAGGGGACGGTACGGCTCTGGGACATGGCAACCGGGCGGCGGCGGCTGGACCTGTCAGCAGCTGGCCCGGTGGACGGGGTAGCTTTTTCCCCCGACGGGCGAACGCTGGCCGGCGGCGGCGGCGACGGGGCAGTGCGGTTGTGGGACCCGGCGACGGGGGCTTTGCGTCTCATGCTGTCGGCGGGCCGGGAGGGAGTCACGGCCCTGGCCTTTACCCCGGACGGCCGGACCCTGGTGACGGCGAGCCGGGACGGCACGCTAAAGTCCTGGGACCCCGCCGGACAACTGCGGGGAGAATTGCAGGCCCTCGGGCCGTTCGTGTCGGCCCTTGCCGTTTCGCCCGATGGCAAGACCCTGGCGACGGCCGGCCTTGGCCCCGGGGTGCGGCTCTGGAACGTACCGACCGGCCAGGAACTCTTTGTCGTGCCCTACGGCCTTACCGCCGGCATTACCTCGGTAACGTTTTCGCCCGACGGCAAGGGCCTGGCCGCGGCCGGCTGGCAGGGCAACGGCCGGGGCGAACTCTGGCTGTGTCCGCTGATGCCGGAGGAAGCACAGCTGCAGGAATGGTAGACAGACAGCCGCCGGCCGCGTCGCCGGAGCGGCCGCCCTTGAAGAAGGAAGTTGCGAATTACGGAAAAGCGGAGAAGTCTCGGACCCTCCCACCATGAGTCGGCATCGCGGCCTACTTGCCTCTCTTCCTGATCGTGGTCCGGTGGTCCCTCTCCGATGGGATGATTTGCTCTGCGGAACAGAGCAAGGCGGCTGGTGAGTCTCGCCGCCAAACAAGACCCTGATGGGCCTGTGCGACGCCCGGGCGTTCGGTATGCGCGCCCCGACCGTTGCCGATTCCAGTGTACGCAGACCGCCTTCCGAATGGAGATGAGAACAATGTCGTTCACTTGCCTGCTTCGCTCCCTGAAAGCCATTACCACGCGCACGCGAGACTGCCGCAAACGGCGGTGCTGGGCGGTCAAGCCTTGGGCGGAGGTGCTGGAGGAAAGGCTCTCCCCTGCCGTCATATACGATTACAGCCTTATTGCCCAGTCCGGCCAGAGCGGCCTGATTGGGATCGACACCTCCACGTCCATCAACGACGCCGGCAAGGTCGCGTTCGTCGGCCGGCAGGATCACGGCGACAGCCTCTTCGTCGGCGGCGAGCCCTCCACCTTCCCGCTCCGGAACATTACCCCGGCCACCGGGAACAATTCCAACATCGACTTCCGGCCCACCATTCAGATTAACAACCGCGACCAGGTGGCGGCGGTGGACCAGCGGTTCGGCGGGCGCGGCGATTTCGAGGTTCAACTCTGGGATGCGAGGAAGACCGACTCCGCAACCCCTCTGCTCACCAACGGGGGGTTCGACCGCATCTTCGCCCCGGTAAGCGTGAACGCCGCCGGTGCCACCACCTTCGTGGCTTCGCAGGGCACCCGGGTGACGCTGCAGCGCGTGGTCAACCCCGGGATAGCCGGCCAGGTGGACCCCGTCGTCCTGCCGTCGCCGCAGCCGTTCTTGCGGCCCTCGATTGCCGATGACGGCTCTATCGTCATGCGGGCCGACTACGTTACCGCCACCCGGAACAACAGCCCCATTAACCTGTACGTCCCGCAAAGCTTCGGCTACGACACGGAGCCCATCGCTGCCCTCCCCAGATTCACCAACCTCGGTTCCAGTCCCGGAATCAGCAGGGACGGCAAGGTCGTCGCCTTCTCCGGCGAGCTGACCGCGCAAGGCGCGCAGGAAATCAACTCCGAGCAGCCCGACCAGAAGCCCCTGCAGCGGGGGGCGGGGATCTTCGTCAGCATCGCGGATGCCAACGGCAACCGGGTGATCGTGCGGGTTGCCGGCGCGGCGGGCAACGGCATCCTCGATCCCGGCGAGGGGGGCGACACCAATGGGGATGGCCAGATCGACGGCACGGAGATGGACACCGGACTCGTGAAGAGCTTCGATGTCAATTCGCGAGTGGGGGTTGCGGCCCGGCAGGACGGCAAGGGTTGGACTGTCGCCTACGTGGGCTTCACGCCAGCTGGAGACAAGGCCCTATTTACCAGCCCCGTGACGCTTCCGGCGGACCAGAGTCAGGCTTACCAGGTCAAGGATGGACCTTCGGTAGTCGTCCGCGTGGGTCAGACCGTCCCCGTGAACGGACAGGAGCAGGTGCTGCAAGACCTAGCGGTGTACGACCCGATCAACACGCACGGCCAGGTTGCATTCTGGGCGCAAGTACTGAACGGCGGGCAGGAGGTGCTGCGGGCCAACCCGGTGCGGACGCCTGTGCTGGTCGTGCCCGGGGTCGGCGGGTCTTTTCCTGCCGCTTCCGCTGGCGGCTCCATCCCTTCCGCTTCTTCCCAGGACTACAAATTCTGGCTCACTCATCTCGGCGTCTCGCCGGACAAGCTACAGATTGACCCCCTGTTTCGCGTGTACGCGGACCTGATCCAGTCGCTCATGAACGCTGGCTACCAGGAAGGGAAAGACCTGTTCATTGCCACCTACGACTGGCGGCTCCCGCTCGCCCCGACCGATGGGGTTCCGGACGACGGGAAGCTCACGAGCGTCACGGCGGGATCAATTGACAGCGACATCCGCTCGTCCACCTTCAACTACGGCGTGGACTACCTTGGCTACTGGCTGCAGAAGGCCGCCGACGCCTGGGAGCAGCGCTTCCCGGGCCAGAAGCTCGACAAGTTGGATGTCGTCGCTCTCAGCATGGGTGGGCTCTTGACGCGGTCCTACATCCAGAGCGACGCGTACGGCGGCGATTACGGCGGGGGCAAGACGCTGCCGAAGATCGACCACTTCGTGATGATCGGCACGCCGAACCAGGGAGCCTCGAAGGCCTGGAACCCCCTCCATGATAACTTCATCAACGACATCGACAATCGGGTTGCCACGTCCAAGGTGTTCAAGAGCGCCTATGCGTTTTTCCAGAATGGCGGGATCATTCGCAACCCCGACGGCACGCCGCTCACCATTCGCGACCATAACGGCCAGCCGCTCATCGGCCCCTTCACTCCCGACAGTTTCCTGTCCGCCTACTTCCCAGGACAGCGGGCGCTCCTGCCCACGTACGCCTTTTTCTACAACGGAGATGGCCAGCCGTATCTCAAGTTCGATCCGGATCCGGCCGAGAGTACCGTAAAGAACGACTTGCTGGTCGACCTGAATGCCGGAGTGGGGGGCCTGAACGATCAGCTCGCCACCCGGGTCGGTAAAGTCACCGTCGTCTACGGCACGAACTTCAACCCCAAGGGCCTCGACGCGCTCTACGTCTCGGGGACGCCGACCTACGTCTTCAAGGAGACGGGGCCGCAGAACAGCCGCCTGGGGCCCTACGGCGATATTTTTTCCTTCACCACCAATGGCTGGTTAGCCCGCAAGCCGAGAGACGGCGAATCCTGGTTTCAGGACATTGGCGCCACGGACGGCGGCGACGGCACTGTCCCCCTTGTGTCGTCGCGAGACCTCTTTGTCGGCGACAGCCGCTACGACCTTCAGCCCTTCACGCAGGGGTTTGGCCCGGCGCTTGGCCCGGCCAGCAACACGACGGGCGACGTTCAACACAGTGGGATGCTGGCCAATCGCGACGTGGAAGGTCTGGTCCTGAGCATCTTTGGCCATCCGCTGGACCCAGCCCAGATCTCGACGGGCAACCAGCGCACCCGGGCGCAGGGCATTCTGGCCTACCTTCTCGATCCGGTGGACGGCGTTCTGGTCGATGGCAACGGCAAAAGACTTGGCTTCAGCCCCACCGATGGCCCCGTCGCGGAGATCCCGGACAGTCTCTATTTCGGCGATAATGCGGATGGGATCGGCTTCGTATTCGGCAACGTCACTACCCCATTAGGCCTACAATTGACGGGGCTTGGCCAGACCTACGCCGTGGAAGTGGCTGGATTCCAGGGAAGGTCGGACGTTTCCTTCGGACAGAGCGGCACGCTGGCGAACGGCCAAACGGCACAGATCCCCCTCACCCTCGATCCGTTCCTCCAACAAGCCGACCTCGGTGTCACCCAGAGCCCCTCTTCGAGCCATGCCCTGGTGGGCGACCTTCTGACGTACCACATTACGGTGACCAACAATGGACCGGCCGACGCGCCCCAGGTGTTGTTGACCGATGCGCTGCCGGCGGGCGCCCGATTCGTCTCGGCGGACGCCAGCCAGGGCACGTTCAAGTTAGTCGATGGCAACGTGGCGTTCGACGTCGGCCCAGTCGCCCACGGGGTGCAGGCGGTCCTGAGCGTCACCGTCCGGCTCGACTCCGCCGGTACGGTTACCAATACGGTCAGCGTGACGGGGGCCAGCACTGAAGATCCCACCCCCGGCAATGACACGGCGACGCAGTCCGTCCAGGTCGATGTGCAGAACATTCCGCTCCCCCTGGAGACCATCTTCCGGGCGCTTCCCGCCCTCGTTCCGGACACGGCCAACGGCGACAGCGGCTTGAACGCCTCGGCGGTCAGCGCCGACGGGCGCTATGTCGCTTTCGAGAGTGTGGCAAGCAATCTGGTGCCCGGTCAGGTCAGTAACCGGATCGGGATGACAAGCGTCTACCTCTACGACCGCGTGGCGGGCACGGTGGCGCTCGTTAGCCACACGGCCAGCGCTCCGGCAACCTCGGCGAACAACAATGCGGCCAGCCCGGAGATCAGCGCCGATGGTCGCTACGTCGTCTACACCAGCTACGCTACCAACCTGGTAACAGGCGAAAGCAACGCTGCGGGGAACCTGAACGTCTACCTCTATGATCGGGTGACCGGCAGCAACCTCTTAATCAGCCACGCAGCCGGCACGGCATCGACAACGGTAGGTGGTAACGCGGACAGCGGCGGCGGGAGCGGCGAGGAGGGGTCGCGGCTCAGCGCCGACGGCCGTTACGTCGGCTACACCAGCCGGGCCACGGATCTGGTCGCCGGGCTGACGAACACCCGCGGCGGCTTTGCGGATCTCTTCCTGTACGACCAACAGACCGGGACAACCCGGCTGGTATCGCACACGACTGCCTCCTCTCTGACCGAAGCGCACTTCAGCGACCGCTGGGCGTTGAGCGCCGATGGGCGCTATCTCGCCTTCCGGAGCCAAAGCCACAACCTCGTGGCCGGCGAGAACTACACCCATCCGAGCGGCTCATTTGATCAGGATCTGTATCTGTACGACCAGGTGGCGGATACCATGACTCTGGTCAGCCGTGCCGCCGGCGCGCCGACGACCACGTCCAACGGCAACAGCGGCTTCCCGACGCTCGCCCTGAGTGCCGACGGCCGCTATACCCTCTTCGCGAGTAACTCCACCACCCTCGTCGCCGGGCAGGTGAACCCGAACTCCTTCCACCCCACCGAAGTGTTCGTTTTCGATCGGACGACAGGCCAGACCACCCTGGTCAGCCACACCAGCGGCACGCCCACGACGGAACCCAATCAGGCTTCGGATTATGCGGCACTCAGCACCGATGGCCGCTTTGTCGCCTACCAGAGCCGCGCCACGAACCTGATTGTCGGCCAGCGTCCGAACGCCAGCGGCGGCGGAACGGTCTTCCTGTCCGACCTGCAGACCGGGACGACGGTGATGGTCAGCCACGCGGCCGGTTCCACGACGACTCCGGGCCGCGGCTCTTCCGAAAACCCGCAGATCAGTGCCGACGGCCGCTATGTTGCCTTCACCAGCGGCGCGGTTGACCTCGTAGCCGGGGAGACGAATGGCCACCCGACCGGCCCGCTCTCCAACCCGCGGGACGTCTTCCTCTACGATGCCGCGACGGGCACGAGCATTCTGGTCAGCCACGCCGCCACCTCGCCCACGACCACGGCAGACCTCGGCTCCGAACCCCCGGTCATTAGCGCTGACGGTCGTTTCGTCGTCTACGCCAGCTTGGCCACCAACCTGGCCACCGGTTTAACGGACACGAACCACCACGCCGATTTGTTCCTGTATGACCGGGCGGCGGGCACGAGTGCGGCTGCCTCCCGGCACGCGCCGCTCCTCGGCGCCTTGACAGGGAACCAGCGGACCGAGGGGCCCCCTGGCCTGATTGGCGTGGAAAGCGACGCTGTCGCCAACACGTCGGTGAGCGCGGACGGCCGTTTCGTTGCGTTCACCAGTGAGGCCACGAACCTGATCGCCGGGCAAATGGGCGCGGGTGAGAACGTGTTCCTGCTCGACCGCAAGTCGGGAGTCATCACCCTGGTTAGCCACGCCGCCGGTTCGGCCACCACGCGCGCCTTCGGGCGTTCGTTCGGCCCCGTACTCAGTGCCGACGGCCGGTATGTCGCCTATGTCAGCACCGCGGACAACCTCGTGGCTGGAGAGACCAATTCCCACACCAACCAGTTTACCGACACCTATCTGTACGACCGGGTGACGGAAATCAACACGCTCGTGAGCCACGCCAGCAACTCTGCCACGACCACAGGTCAGGTTCCCAGCAACGTAGCCGACATCATTGGCTCCTTCAGCCCGGTGATTAGTTCTGATGGTCGGCACGTCGCCTACGTCAGCGGAGCGACCAATCTGGTGGCCGGGGAAAGCGTTAACACCTCCATCCACAACGTGTACCTGTACGACCGGGTGACGGGCACCAATACGCTTGTGAGCCACCGAAGCGACTCGGCCACGACGACGGCCAATGTCCGATCCGGCAGGCCGGTGCTCAGCGCTGACGGCCGCTACGTGGCCTACGTCAGCGGTTCCACCGATCTGGTAGCCGGGCAGCAAGTCAACCCCAATCAGGTCACCGCAGATTATTTCGGCGATGTGTTTCTCTACGACGGCACCAACAACACGAACACGCTGGTGAGTCACACCAGCAGTTCATCCACGACCGGAGGTATCCGATCGTCGGTAGGCCCGGTCCTGAGTGCCGATGGGCATTATCTCGCGTTCCAGAGCAACTCGACGGACCTGATACCGGGGCTGGTCCATCCGGGGGCCACGGGGAGGCACTTCGTCGTCGGCTTTGACATCTTCCTGTACGACACCACGACGGGGGTGATCGCGCTCGTCAGCCACACGCCTGGTACGACCACGCACGAGGCCAGCGGCGGGTCGAGCGGGTCCATCGGGCCGCTGATCAGCGCTGACGGCCGCTTCGTCGCCTTCGACAGCGATGCGACCGATCTGGTGTCCGGCCAGAAGGATACCAATAACAACCGCGACGTCTTCCTCTACGACCGGGTAGCTGGAACGAATCAACTGGTCAGCCACGTTCCGGGTTCCGCCGTCACCGCGGGAGGTCAGGCTTCCACCCGTTCGGCGATTGGGCCTGATGGCAACCTGATCGCCTTCACAAACGCTGGCACCGACCTGATCGCCGGATTAACCAACACCAACAACGGTTCAAACGTGTTCTTGTATAACAGGACGGCCGATACAGTCACGTTGATCAGCGGCTCCGGGACTGTGACCACAGGGAACAACACTTCCCAGACCCCGGTTCTGAGCGGCTCGGGGAATTACCTCGCGTTTAACAGCGACGCCTCCAATCTCGTGTCGGGCGACTACAACGACCAGTCGGACGAGTTCGGGGCCAACCTGAGCGCTCCCACCGCCAGCATCGCGCCGATTCAGCCAGCCCCGCGCACCACGCCGGTGACCTCCATTACGATTACCTTCAGCGCCCCGGTTCGGGGCTTCAAGCTTTCGGACCTGACGCTGAGCCACGACGGCGGCGCGAACCTGCTCACCACCGCCCAGACGCTGACCCAGGCCCCGGACGGCAAGACCTGGACGCTGGCCAACGTCAAAGCCCTGACCGGGGCAGTGGGCCGCTACCGGCTGACCCTCACGGCGGCTGGTTCAAGTGTCGCCAACCCGTTTAGCAAGCTGCCGCTGACCGGTGACGCCAGCACCACCTGGGCGGTAAGCTCCTTCCCGCCGCCGGTGGTCATGGGGAGCGAACCGGCCGGCAGCAGCCCCACAAACGCGGCCAGCGTGGACTTCAACGTCTCCTTCAGCCAAGATGTGACCGGGGTGACCGCGGACGACTTCCGCCCGCGCGCCTCGACGGGGATCAGCGGCGCCGCGGTGACCGGGGTGAGGGGCAGCGGCGCCAGCTACACGGTGACGGTGGCCACCGGCACTGGCAGCGGCACCCTCGGCCTGGACGTGACGGATGACGACTCCGTGGTAAGCGGCCTCGGTCTGCCGCTCGGCGGCGCGGGGGCCGGCAACGGAGACTTCACCGTTGGACGGGCCTACGCCATCACCAAGACCGTGCCCTCGACCACCGAGGTCATGGCTTCCGCAAGTTCCTCGGTCTTCGGGCAGCGGCTCACCTTCACCGCCACGGTCCGGCCCGCCTTGGCCGACACGCGGGTCCCGTCCGGAACCGTCGTCTTCAAGGAAGGGGACACCATCCTGGACACGGAGATGCTCAGCGCCGGGCAGGCCACGTTTTACACGTCCGTGCTGCCGGCAAGCAGCCACACCATCACCGCGGCCTACAGGGGCGATGACCACTTCAGCAATAGCAGCGGCGACGGGGCGCCCGTGAGCGTCGACCGCGCGCCCACCAGCGCGAGCCTCTCCGTCTCCTCCTCGTCAGGCACCGTGGGCGAGTCGATCATCTTCACGATCACCGTTGCCGGCCCGGCCGGCGTTGCTTCGCCCTCGCGAGGGGGGGTCGCCTTCCTGGACGGGACCCAGGACATCGGGGCCGGCACGCTGAGCAACGGCCAGGCTAGCTTCAGCACCGCGGGGCTGGCGGTAGGCCCTCACAGCATCATGGCCCGCTACGATGGCGACCCGAACTTCCTGGGGAGCACCTCCAATCCTGTGCCGCTGACGGTCAACAAGATCGCCACGACCACGGCCCTTCAGCCCCCGCCTGCATCTGTGTTGATCGGCCAGCAGGTCACCTTCACGGCGACAGTCGCTGCTGCCGCTGGGACCGGACAGCCGGCGGGTAGGGTTACGTTCCGCGAGGGCACTACGGTCTTTCAGGTCGTGGACCTGCAGAACGGGACCGCTGTCTTCGCGACAGCGGTCCTCCCGGCCGGGAGCCACACGATAATGGCTACTTACAACGGCGACCCAACCTTCGCCCTCAGCATTTCCGGCCCGGTGTCCGTTGCGGTAAGCAATCCCTCCGTCCCGCCGCCATCGTCGCCGGCCACTCCGTCTCCCGCAGCTCCCCACCGCCGCGGCTACGTTGAGCAGGTCTATCTCGACCTGCTCACCCGCGCCGTCGATGCGCCATCCCTGGCGGGGTGGCTGCGGGGCCTGGGGCACGGGCTGCCCCCGTCTTGGTTCGTCCTGAGGCTGGAACACAGCAAGGAATACCGCGTGCTGCTGGTGCGCCAGCTGGTCCGCCAGTTCCTGCACCGCCGGGCCACCGCCGACGACTTCTTCCGCTACCTTCCGATGTTGGCGGCCGGAGACGGTTCCACGGTGGTTAAGGCGTCCATTCTCGCCACCCCGGAGTATTTCACGAAGCGCGGGGGCGGCAACGGCCTGGGCTTCCTTCAGGCCCTAGCCCAAGACCTGCTCCAAAAGCCGCTGCCGGCACCAGGGGAGGAGGGGATCGAGGACCTTAATGGCGCCGGGAGCCGTTTCAGCGCCTCTCTGGTGGTCTTGACTAGCCAGCCGGCAAGGGAGCGCCTGGTGCGGCGGGTGTACAAGCGCTACCTGCACGCCCAAATCCCGAAGGGCCTGCTGAGCTATTACACCGGCTTGATGCAGAACGGGGCGGGAGAGGAGATCGTGATCGCGAAGATGCTCAGCTCGCGGGAGTACCTGGCGCTGCTGTGAGCGGTCGAAATCGGCGCCAGTGCGGGCGGCCGCATCGCTGCCAGGGGCGGCATCCTGGGGAACGTGACCATCAACGGCGGGCTCGACGCCGGCGCGGCCATTGTTTCCGCGGGCGCCATCGGGGACCCGGCCGCGGGGACGGCCCTGACGGTCAACGGCAACAACAAGGGTATCATCGCCGCCGAAGGGGCGATCCGCTTCGGCAGAAAGCCCCCGAAAGGCGCGGTCTACGACAACGTCGGTGCCGTAGCGGGGTCGCCGAACGCGGCGGCCATCGACGCCATCTTCACGGACAACCACCGGCCGCTGGGGTTTGACCAACCCGGCCAGGACCTCGCCGGGCTGGAGCTGATCCTGGCCGATCTGCTGGCCCTCAAGGTTGGGGCAGACGGAAACCTGACCGGCCCGGTGGCCTAGGCGGGCTAAGGGCACCAATCCGACATACCGGCCTTCGTCCGGGAAGGAGGCGTCAACAGTCAGCATGGCCGCTGCGCAGCCCATTTTCATGGTTTCAGGGTGCCGCAACGCGGCATGACAACTCTTACCCGTGGGAGGAAATGATCGTGTGGCGTACCTGGCTGCCGAGTGTCGTGAAGAACCTGCTCATTCCCCGGCCGGCCCGCAGGCGGGGGCACCGCCTGAACCGGCCGGTTCCGCCGGGGGTCGAGTTTCTCGAAGTCAGAAACCTTCTCTCGGGCGGCGGGCTGGACCCCGCCTTCGGCACCGGGGGACAGGTCATCACCCCGGTCAGTACCCTTGCCACCGGCGGGGCGATCCACTCGGACTCGGCCCGCGGCGTGGTCGTCCAACCGGACGGCAAGATCATCGCCGCCGGCTGGGCCATCAACGGCAACAATCAGGACTTCGCCCTCGTCCGCTATCTGCCCGATGGATCGACGGACCCCAGATTCGGCACGGGGGGCAAGGTCTTGACCGACTTCTTCGGCCGCGATGATTTCATCACCGCAGTCGCCCTGCAGCCGGACCGCCGGATTGTCGTCCTGGGAAACATTCATGCCGCCGACAACACCTTCAAAATCGCCCTGGCGCGGTACAACCCCGACGGCAGCCTGGATGACGGCTCAGCCAGCGACAGCACGCCGGGCGACAGTTTCGGCACCGCCGGGAAGGTCGTCCTGGAGCCGGCGCCGGTCGGTAGGGTCGATTCGGCCAACGGCCTGGCCATTCAGGGCGACGGCAAGGTCCTCGTGGTGAGTCAGACCAGGAACGGACTCCCGGCCGGAAAGCTCGTGGTGCTTCGCTTCACCGCGAGCGGTGCGCCTGACCCCACGTTCGGGCAGGGCGGCATGACCTCTTATTCGGCCGACACCAAGTACGCCTACCTGGGTAACGACGTCACCGTCCAGCCTGACGGGAAGATAGTCGTCGCCGGTTCAGTCGGGGTCCCCACCAACGCCGGGCAAGACCCGATCAACTGGAACTTTACTGCCGCCCGGTTCAACACCGACGGCAGTCTGGACGCCGGTTTCGGCGCGAACGGCTTCATCAATACGCCTGTCGGCGGACCGTACGACTCGGGCAACAAGGTGGTCGTCCAGCCCGACGGCAACATTGTTGTGGCGGGGATCATGGGCCGGGGGGCCCCCTTCTACGGCGAGGACTTCGCCGTCGTCCGTTACCTGCCGAACGGCAGCCTCGACCCGGCGTTCGGCACCAACGGTATGGTCATTACCGACGTGTCGCCGAACGATTCCGCCACCGGTCTGGCCCTGGAGCGCGACGGAAAGATCCTGGTGGGCGGCAGCGTCGGAACCAAGGGCTCTCCTACCTTCCAGTTTGCCTTGCTGCGGTACGACGCCCACGGCACCCTGGACCCGGGCTTCGGGACCGGCGGCGTCGTTGAGACGGACCTTCGCGGGGACGGCCGAACCGACCTTGCCTCCGCCCTGGCCATGCAGCCGGACGGCCGCATCGTGTTGGCGGGCACTTCCTTCACGGCCAACGACGGCGGGGACTTCGGCCTGGCGCGCTACCTTTCCTTCGATGCCGGCGCCTTCGCGTTCAGCGCCCCCAGTTATAGCACTCAAGAAGGGGACACCTTCGTCTTGATCACCGTGAACCGCGTCGGGGCCGACAACGACCCGGCCAACGTGGCCAGCGTGGACTACCAGGTCGGCGGTGCCGCCAACGCCGGTTCGCGCCAGGTCGATTCCGGCTCCGGGACCCTGAGCTTTCTTGGGGGGCAGGACAGCCGGACGATAAAGGTCGTGCTCCACGACGACGGGTTCTACCAGCAGCCCGCGGAAGTCGTCCCGCTAACGCTGTCCAACCCGACGAACGGCGCCCGCTTGGGCGGCACTCCCTCGGCCTCCCTGACGATCCTGGAGAACCAGCTACCCCCCAACGTGAGCGTCGCGGACGTGACGGTGACCGTGCCGGGCGGCGGGGTACGCTACGCGTCGTTCCTGGTTAGCCTGTCGGGCCCCGTGAGCCTGACGCCGAGCACGGTGAGGGTCCGGACGCGTTCGGGGACGGCCTCCCCGCCCGTCTACGAGCCGACGGACGTGGTGATCACGTTTGCGCCGAAAGAGTTCGCCCATGCGTTGGACGTGCCGGTCCACGGCGGCCCGTCGTCGAGTTCGGTTCTGACCTTTTACCTGGACCTCAGCGCTGCTGACGGCGCCGTCATCGACCGGGGCACGGCCCAGGCCACCCTCCGCTTCGACATTCCGCCGGCCATTGAGCCCAATCCGGTAACGCCGCCCGCGGTCGTCAGCACTCCCACGGTTCTGGTCCCCCAAATCCTGCGCCGAGGCCGCAGGGTCCTCTTGCAAATCACCGACCCCATTACTGGTCAGGTGAGGCGTACCATCAGCCTTCCCAGCCGCGCGAAATGGCTGCGGCGCGACGTAAACGGCGACGGCATTCCCGATTTCCTCATCCTCTTCCGTTTGAGCAACGGCAGGGTTCAAAAGCGCGCCTACGATGGCAGCACAGGGGGGCCCCTACCATAACACCCGTGACGGCCACTGGGTGTGCCCGGCCGTGAGGCTCCCGACCGATTTCCCGGGTCAAAGCGTTCCACCCCTGGAAGCCCGGTTGGGGGGTCAGGCTCCTGCGGCCGCCCCGCATCGCATCGCCCGGCCGGCCGCCGATTCGGACGAGGGGGCCTCTGCGGCGGCTTGGCCGCGGGCGGTAGGCACGCCAACGACCGGGGCGAACTCTGGCTATGCCCGGTGGTGCCAGAGGAGGCACAGGAGCAGGAACGGTAGACAGGCAGCCGCACGGCGCGGCGCCGGACCGGCCGCCCTCGCAGAAGAAGCCGGAGACGAAGCCGCCGCCCGGCAAGCCGGACGCGGCGGGTCAGGCGGGGCCGTAGCGCGTCTGCCCCGGCACCCGATCGAAGTCGGAATACTGACCGCATAGAGAGTGCAGTCAGCATCCACAGTGCCTGCCGGCACGTTGATGGTTAGTGACGCAGCGACGGCCGTACTGGCCGAGGTGCTGGAGCAGGACGCAACTGCCACGGGGGTTACCTCCCAAAAGAAGAGATTGGCGGCGAGTCACTGAGTTTCCCCAGAATGCTTGCCGTCGCCGTTACCGTTCCGGTCCTGCAGCATGGTCAAGCGCTCCCGCAGCAGATTGCCCACGGCTGCCTTTGCCTCCGGGAATGGGGCCAGTCGCTCCCCGAGCGCACGGATGAACTCGCTGCGCGAATCTTCGGCCGGGCCGGTCGTCAAACCCGTTGTCGATGTGTTCAACAGCGTGACGCAGAAGAACGTGTCGGCGCCGTCCTTCAGTGATCCCCTTTACGACGAGATCTTCCCAATCTGGACATTCGATGAGAGCGGTGGCAAGAGTGGGGACTACTCAGCCAACGGCTCGAACACCCCGCCCCAACCGACTGTCACCCCGGTGTCAGCTCCCACGCAGGTCAACGAAGGCCAGTCCTACCATCTGTCCGCCCAGATCAACAACAGCTCGACCATTCCAAAGAACGACACCTTTCAGTGGAAGGTGATCGGCGGGCCCGGGATCATCCTCGGCGCGCCCGACTCTCTCACGACTGGAGTAAACCTCGTAGGCGATTCGGTCGGTCAGGACAGTTTCGTCGCCATCCTGAGGGACTCGGCCGACAATGTGATCGCGAAGCAGACCGTCAACCCGGTGACGGTCGTCAACGTCTCACCGGGCGGCGTCACATTCGGCGGCCCGGCTGCAGCGCAAGTACCCAAAGATCAGCGCACGGCGGGAGTTGGTGGCGCGGCGGCTGGAGATGTCGCCGGAAGGGCGGCAGCACACGGTGGGCGTCTGGTCCCAGGACTACCTTGGTCGGCACGCCACGCCGGCCGAAATGACACGCTATGCCGGGCAGTTGAAGACCGCCACGGAGGAGACGGTGCTGGCCCGTATTCTGTCAAGGCGGGAGCTTCTGCCCAGGCGGGCGGGACCAGGCGAGGGCTGATTAATCTGCTCTTCGTGCGGTTGGTAGGCCGGCCGGCAACGTCAGCGGAATTGAAGCGGCTGCTGCGGGTCTTCCGGACTGAGGGCCGGAAGGGGGCCGTGCAGGCGTTCCTGCACTCCCCGGGGTACTGCATGGCGACGGCGGTGGCTTTGGAGCACCGGCTGCTCCGCCAGCATCCCGACCAGCCGGTCTCGACCGAGGTCGGCGAGGCGCTCGCCGCCCAGGCCAAAGCCCACGACCAGCGTACGGTGCGCATCCGGAAGGAGAGCACCCTGGCATTCTACGGCGTCGGCTGATGCACTCTCGTCCCTGATTCCCGATCCGGTGCCAGCGCTCCGCAGGTGCTTGTCCTCAAGACGCACAGCTTTTTGGCGAGCGGTCGGTGTGAACCCGCCGGTTGGCACCGACCGCTCGCGTCTCTGGTAGTGGCTGTTAAGCGGAACAGGGCCGCTGGACAAGGAGTGGCAGGACGATTCGCAAGGTTTCCATGGGCAGGCCGATCACATTGCTCAGGCTGCCGCGGACGATGCTAACATAGGGATCGTTGTCTTCCTGAATCGCGTAGGCTCCAGAACAGCCCTGCCACTGGCGCGTCACCAGGTATGCGGACAATTCCTCCTCGCGCAGGTCCCGAAGGAAAACCACCGTCTTCTCTTGCCACGCCATCTGTAAATCGTCGGGCCGCCGCCATAGACAAACGCCCGTCCATAGCTCGTGCTGTCGCCCTGCCAGCTGGCGCAGGATGCGGCGCGCGTCGGCCTCGTCGGCTGGCTTGCCGATGACTTGACCGTCGATCCAACCCACCGTATCCGCCGCCAGCACGAGCCCGGCTGAGATGCGCGGTGCCACGGCCTCGGCCTTGAGCCAGGCGACCTGCTGGACGTAGGCCCGAATGTCCGTGACGCCGGTGCCGGTCGGTTCGTCGATGTGAGCCGGTTGCACCTCGAAGTTGCAGCCGGCGCGGGTGAGTAGATCGCGGCGCGCGGGTGAACCGCTAGCCAGGATCAGGCGGGGAGACGGTTGCTCTTCCATTGCTCCAGAGTCCTCTCCAGGATCGGCCACAGGCGCTCCGGCGTCAGCTCGCGCATGCAGTCGAGCCGTCCGCAACGCTTGCGGTAGCTACCCTGACACCAGACGCGCGTCTCCACGGCTCCCGCGGCGGCTTCGCCGTATGGACCGTTGAGCCGGATGCTGGTGCAAGTATACGGGGCGACCACGGGCCGGCCCAGCGCTGCCGCCAGGTGCAGCGGGCCCGTGTCGTTGGCGAGAAACACATCGGCAACCGACACGAGCGCGGCCAGCTGGGGCAGCGTTGTACGGCCCGTCATGTCGAGGACTGGTCCGCTGAGGCGTTGCGCGGCCGCCGCCGCCAACGGCCTTTCGTCCGGAGTACCGACGAAAACGGCGGTGCCGCCGAATCGGGCCTGGGCCCGGACCGCGAGATCGGCGAAATATTCCGGCAGCCAGCGCTTGGTGACCCAGCGCGAGCCGACGCCAAGAAATAGCCAGGGCCGCGGTTGACCTTGCAAGGTCTGCAAGGCCCAGCACCGCTCCACTTCGCGGATCGGTACGTGGAACGTCTTCGGCATGTCGCCGACTCCGAGTGCCTCGGCAACCAGCCAGTAACGATCCACCGCATGCTTACCGCGCAGTTCGGCGCCGGGAATGAGGTCTGTGTAGAACCAGCGCGCACCTTCGCGGGCCGACGTGAAGCCTACTCGCCGCGCTGCCACGGTTGCAGCGGTCATGATCCCGCTGCGCAGCAGCCCTTGCAGGTCGATGACCAGGTCGAAATGCTGCCGGCACAGTCCCGCCAAAAAGGAAAGGTTATTGCAGAGCGTCTGCGGCCAACCGCGCTGCGACAGGCCACGATCGAAAGGAAGCGTCGCGTCGAGGTCGGGATGTCCCTGCAGCAGCGGCTCTAACGCACGATTGACGACCCAGGTGATGTGCGCTTCCGGGTAGCGCCGTCGCAGGGCCGCCAGCACCGGCAGACTGTTCAGGACGTCGCCGAGGGCACTTGGCTTGATAAGCGCGATGCGATGAGCTGGGTAATCGCACAGGGGCCGGCGTTTGCCGAGGGAGGACATCGTGCGCATCCTTTCGCAGGGAGTCCTTGCTGCTCTAGTCTTGCCGCAGTTGTAGCGACAGCACGAAGACCACGACTAATACACAAGCACTGATGATGTAAGGCAGCGTGTGGGAGGGCGTGACGAAGAACAGCGATACGCCGATCATCGGCCCGAGTATGCGGGCCAGTGCGGAGGCCGACTGGTTCGCACCGAGCACTTCACCCTGCGTCGTCTGGTCAGTGCTGCGCGAGATAAGGGCTTGAACGGATGGTGTCAGGCAAGCGAAGCCAATCACTGCGAATGTCATCATGAGCAGAGCCGCCGCCAGAACAGTTATCTGGTTGCCCACCGCCTGCCAGACAAAGAGGACGGCCACGGCGCCGAAAAGTCCCAGGCCCAGTAGCGCCACGCCAATCTGCAGGAAAAGCACTTCGCCGATGCGCTGTACGAGCCGGCGGTAGAACACTCCCTGCGTCAGCATCAGGATTAGCCCAACATACGCGAAGACCAGCAGGCTCTTTTGCATGAGCGCCGGGCTGATCGCTGCTTCCTCCACCGCCTGCCGGTTGACCGCCGCGTCGGGGTTCAGCAGCAGCACGTTTCCCAGGGCCAGCGTCGATTCCAGCCCGCCAAACGCGAGGGTGGACAGAAAAAAGGTCAGCACCAGAATGCGGATTGTCGGTGTCCTCCAGGCAATCTGCAAGCCGCGCCAGTCGAGCCAGTGCCGCTCCCGGGCCACGCCGCCTGGCGGCAGGGTTTCAGGCAGCAAACGCAGAGCGAGGATCAGGGCGATCAGCGAGAAGAGCGAAGCGGCGAAGCCAGGCGCGCCTTTCCGCTGGATGAAGAGGGAGGTGAATCCGAGCAGGGGACCAAAGGTGAAACCGATGCCGAAGGCGGCGCCGATCAGGGCCATCCCGCGCGAGCGGCGCTCCCTGGTGGTGCAGTCGGCAATAACCGCCTGGGCAGTGGAAATGGTGGCACCGGCAACACCGGCCCCAACGCGGGCAGCGACGAGAAGGGCCAGGCCCAGGGCCGCGTACTGCCATTGTCCCGGTGGCCCCGCGTCTGCCACTTCCGAGGCAATGCCAAACAGTCCGTAGAAAATTACGGACCCTGTCAGGCCCAGCAGCAGGATGGGCCGCCGGCCGTTGCGATCCGAGATCCGCCCCCAGATCGGGGCGAAAATGAACTGCATCAATGAGAAGATCGAAAGGATGATACCGAGCGACATCCCACGCAAGACACGATGCTCCGGCCCCGGCAACAGGGGTTCGAGCATATCCCTGGCGTAGAGCGGCAGCAACGGCAGGACGATGCCGAAGCCGAGCAAGTCGATGAAGACGACGAGAAAAACGATACCCAGGGCAGAGCGCGACGACTTTTCCGCAGCTGGTTCAGCTGAAGGGGGAGGCGTTACGGCGGTCGGCTGCGGCAACGGAGAAGAGGTATCGGCCATGGTTCGCTTTCTTTGGTAAGCACAGGTCCGGGGGCGGCGTGTAGGAGCGTCGCGGTTCTGCCTGGCGTTCCTTCTTTCCTGTTATACGGCGGTTTTGCCGTCATGACGAGCAAACCACCCAAACCGGCACAACCCGCACAACCGGCACATCGACGGACACGCTCTCCGCCCCTCCGCGCCGAAAGATGGAACCTTTCTTGACCCCACCGCCCGGCTCCTCCATGCTGGAGGGGCAAGGAACCGTTGTTCCGTCCAGGTGCCCTCATGGTGAACAGCGTCAGTGCCGAGATCCTGGCCAGGCGAGCCGCTCCAAAGACGGTCGGTCCCACGACCGCTTTCCTGATTCTCGACACCGAGAGCGTGCCCGACGGCGGACTGCTGAACCGGGTCAAGTATTCCGGCGAAAACCTGAGTTCCGAAGAAGCAGTGCGCCGCGCCCAGGAGGAGGCCCGTGAAAAGTCCCGCGACGGCTCCGACTTCCTGCCAGTGACCTTTCAGTATCCTGTGGCCGTCTGCGTGCTGCGCGTCGCCAGCGACTTCACCATCCAGGCCCTCACCGCCCTGGACACGCCACATTACCGCCCGGTGGAGATCGTGCGCAAGTTCTGGCAGGGCGTCGCCCTCTACAAGGCCAAACTTGTGACCTTCAACGGCCGCGGCTTCGACCTGCCGCTCCTGGAACTGGCCGCTTTCCGCTCCGGCTGCTCGGCTCGCGAGTATTTCTACAGCAGCCGCAATCGCTATAACGGCAATCACATCGACCTGTTCGATTGGCTCTCCAATTACGGCGCCTGCCGGCTGGCGGGCGGTCTCGACCTGCTGGCGAAGTTGCTTGGCAAACCCGGTAAAATGGAGGTCGCAGGCAATCAGGTCTATCAGATGTACCAGGCGGGCAAGTTTCAGGAAATCAACGATTACTGCATGTTCGATACACTGGACACCTATTTTGTTTTCCTGAGGTCGCGGGTCCTGGCGGGTGAGTTGGACAGCAACGAGGAGAGCGAACGGGTGCAGCAGGCGCGGCAATGGTTGGAGAACAAGATGAGCGATCTGCCAGTGCTGCGCCGGTATCTCGATAACTGGAGCGAAAGCCCACCCTGGCCCTGAAAACTGGCCGGCCGGCGTGGTCCGGCAGCGGTCCCGGTTTCCGCAGGCACCTCGGGCAGACCAGGCGTCACGCCCGCCAGAAGGCGACTAGCCCACGCAGCAGGAAATAGCCGAGCCCGCGCAGCGCCAGCAGACTCTTCTCCGCCTTTTCGGGTCGGCGGGTGACGCGGCGCCAGAGATACTGGACACCCTTCCCCAGGAATTGCAGCGGCGCATCCAGCAACACCACTGTCTTGTATGCCAGCAATTCCCACCGCGAAGCACCGCTCTTGCGAAGGTAGCGGGCGAAGCCGATCGCCATGTGTGCCGAGGCGTAGCCGATGTGCTGGCGCGTGCTCACACGTCCATAGTGTGTGATCTCCACGTGCGGATGATACATCACCGGATGCACGCGCGCCACGCGCAGCGAGAGATCGAGGTCCTCGCCGCCGAACGTGAAGTCCTCGTCCCAGCCGCCGCACTCGAAGAACACCGGACGCGGCAAGAACATCGCCGCTCCCATCAGCACCTCCACCGACCGCGTCGTCTCGGGATCGAAATCCTGGCGGCGGTAGCGCCGATAGGCGTCGCGGAGCAGGCCGGTCCAGCGCAATAGACTCGTCCGGTGCAGCAGCGTAGCCATGGTCGGGCGCTGCCGATAGGACACCTGCGCCTGCCCCTTCCCATCGCGCAAGCGCGGACCGATCATGCCCACTTCTGGATGCGCCTCGGCGTATTCGAGCAAGCGGTGTAGTGTGCCTGCCGGCACGACGGTATCGTTGTTCAGGAAGAAGAGGAAACGGCCCCGCGCCTTGCGAGCCGCCTGGTTGTTGGCGCGCGCGAAGCCCGCATTGTCGGCATTGCGGATCAGCACGACCTCCGGAAACTCGCGTGCCACCATGTCGGCGGCGCCGTCTCCTGACCCGTTATCGACGACAATTGTTTCCACGCGCACGCCCTGCGGCTGGTCGTTCAGTGACTCCAGGCAGCTACGCAGCAGTTCCCGGCAATTCCAGTTGACGATGCAGACCGACACGTCGATGGGCCCGGCTTCGAGAAAGCTCTGCATCCACGCGGACCGCTCGTCGCCGGCAGGCGCAAGGAGTTCCTCGGGGCGTGCCAGAGTGCCTTCCGGTGAAATCACGTAAGGGAGCGGTTCAGGCATTCGGTCTCCCAGAGTTCGCGGTCCAGGTAGGGAGCGAAAGGCCCCCGACCGAAGAGACAGCTTCCCAGCCGGTAGCGAAGCCGCCGGCCCCACGCAAGGGGTTCATGGGCATACTGCCTCAGCAGCGTTCGGTAGCGCTCGAACTCGTCGGCACAGATCGGCGGCCGGTCCTCGCGAAAGGCCAGCGCCCAGACGCCTGCCGGCCGCTTTTTCGGGCCGTGCCAGCCCACGATCTTGCTCGGATAGTCGTGCAGAAGCACCTGCAAGGCTTGCGGCGTGAACCGCCAGTAATCGCTCGGATAACTGTGCATCCGGAAGTAGAACGGACACGATACCAGAAGGGCGCCGTCGGGCCGGAGCACGCGCTGGATCTCGGCGAAGCCGCGCCAGAAGCGCGCCACGTGCTCGAAAGTGTTCATGGCCACGACCGTACCGATCGAAGCGTCGGCGTACGGCAGTGCTTCCACGTCCGCCACCTCATCCACGCCTGGCCCGGGACGGAAGTCGATGCCGGTGTAGGGACGGCCCGGAAACAGGGCGCGGAGGTCGGCCAGGGCTTCATGGCCCCCTACTTGATAGGAGCCGATTTCCAATATCGGGCCTGACAACGAGAAAGTTTCGGCCACGGCCCGGGCGACTCCCCGAAGAAATCGGTTCATGGGCTGGTTCTTCTCCCGTGCGGCACACACGAGGAACTCTTGTCGCTGGAGGAAGGCACTAATCCACAGATCCACGATAGTTATCATGCTCAGGCAAACTCTGTCAACAGCAACAGAGGCCGCGGCATGAGCAGAAGGGCTAGCTCGCGCGCAAGCTCTCCGCGGGTGGCGCGCCGGATTACTCCATGTTGAAATTCAGCGTGTTCTCCCGGTCGGTGCGGATCTCGGCACTGAGCCCGGAGAGGTCCGGATCGCGGTAGCGGTCCGGCAGCAGCGACTGCGGCGGTGACACCGCGGAATCGAGAGCGACGATGGTGACACGATGCCACCCGGGCATCGCACCCAGGCGGTCCCCGGTGCGCAGGACATATCGGCCGTCCTGCTGGATTTCCGCGTTGGCCAGCGGCCCTATGCCGCCGCGCGCCGGGTCCGGCGTGAAGACAATCGTGCCACCAGTCAACGGCACACCCTTATAAAGGACCTGGCCATGTACCGGCTGCATCAGGTCCTTATCGCTACCGCAACCGGCCAGCAGCATCAGGAGGCCGATGGCCGGCACCCAGGGATTCCAACGGGCCGGTTGCATGGTGAGAGGGCCCCGGGCCGCGAGGCGGGGAGCCTGTTCCTCCGTGAACAGGGCGACGTCCTTGGCCAATCTCCGCTCATGTATCGGAGATAGCGTGCCGACTATAGCAAGACTTCGCCATTCCGTGCAACCCACCTCGGCGGCCCTGGCAGGCGCGGTTCGCGGTTCGCCTTGACCTCGCAGGGATGGTTGAGTACAAACCGGCGCTCCATTCCGGGGGAGGGACCCGAGGTTGGTACGTGCATCGCCGGCAGCGACCCCAGTTGCGGGACCGGGACGTTTGCCCGCCGGCCAACTCGAACGAGGAGAACCGAATAGTGAAGAGGATTTTGGGGATCATGGTGGGAGCGGCGACGGTGGGGGTCGCCGTCTACCTCGGGAGCCAGCTGTGGGCCCAACCGGGTGCCGCGCCTAGCGCCCATCCGGCCGCTTCGGCAGCGCCGAAGACGCGCCTCGCCCTGCTAAACCTGAGCTATGTCGTCAAGAACTACAGTAAGTTCAAGAATTACATGGAGGAACTGAAGAAGGATAGCAAGGTTTACGAGGACAAGCTGCAAGGGCTGGCCAAGAAGGGTGAGGACACTGAAAAGCTCAAGGTGGCCGCGACAGACCCGGCGCAGCGTGACAATTATGAGCGCGACCTGAAGACGCTCAAGCGGCAGATGCAAGACATCCAGGAAGAAGGCCGCAACGCCGTCCTCAAGAAGGAATCCGATCAGCTGGTCATCATCTACAAGGAAATCGCCGGTGCCGTGGCCGCCTTCGCGCAGGCCAACGACATCGACGTCGTGTTGCATTACAACGATGGCACGACCACCGAGGAGATGAACAGCGCTCACAACATCCAGCGGAAAATGATGCTCGGCGCCTGCATCCCGGTGTATTATAAGGCGCAAGAAGTGGACATAAGCTATCCGGTTCTGGAGATGCTGAACAAGCGGTATACCGCGTCGGCACCCGCCGCCGCGACCACGCCGGGCGGCAACTAAGCATCGATCGTCCCCGGCCGGCTGCCCATCCAGCCGGCTGGGGCCTTTTGCAGGCGAGGGAACCGCCCGCGCGGCTCAAAGTCAAGGATGACGCGAACGTGAGAAGGCACACATACCGCTTTCAGCGGACCCTGGCCCGGTCCCGGGAAGTCCAGGGAATCGGCTTCCTGACCGGGGCCGTCGTCCGCCTCCGCTTTCTGCCAGCCCCGCCTTGCACCGGGGTTGTTTTTGTGCGCACCGATCTCCATCCACGAGCCCAGATACCAGCCCGCATCGAAAACGTTACCGGCACCAGGCGGCGGACCACGCTGGGCCGCTCGCCAGCCGAGGTCGGCCTCGTGGAGCACGTGCTCGCCGCGCTTGCCGGGCTGCGCATCGACAACTGCTACGTCGAGTTGAACGCTCCCGAACCGCCCGGCCTCGATGGGTCGGCGAAAGGCTTCGTCACCGCCCTGCAATCGGCCGGCACCGTCTTGCAAGCGGCTCGACGGACGGTGTGGAACGTCGATGAAAGCGTCGTGGTTCGTCAGGGCGGCGCTACCCTGGCTCTGCATCCCACCAGCCACGAACATTTGCGAATCAGCTACTTGCTCGACTACGGCCTCCAGTCGCCGATCGATCGGCAGACCTGCACGCAGGTGATCACGCCGGAACACTTCGCCCATGCCATCGCGCCGTCCCGGACCTTCCTCCTCGAGAGTGAGGCGGAGGAACTGCGCCGCCAGGGACTGGGGGCGCGAACAACGGCCGCCGACCTACTCGTCTTCGGTCCGCACGGACCAATCGACAATCGACTGCGCTACGCGAACGAACCGGCACGTCACAAGGTGCTCGACGTGGTCGGCGATCTTGCACTTCTCGGCGAGGACCTGCGCGGCCATGTTGTCGCTTACCGTTCAGGGCATCCGCTGAATATCGCCATGGTACGCGCCCTGAGCGAGCAGGTCGAGGGGGCGTACCCGGAACAACGCCTCGCGGCCTGAAGGAGTAGAGGGAAAGGCGGGACGGGCTCAAGGAGGGGTCGGAGCGCCGGCGGCAATACCGACAGCCCTTCCTGCCCTGGTCCCTGAAAGGGGAGAGGTAAGCATGGGCCGTTTGCGCGTTGGTGTCGTTGGTGTGGGGCATCTGGGCAAGGAGCATGCACGCATCCTGTCGGGATTGCCGGAGGTGGAGTTGGTCGGGGTCGCCGACGTGAACGCAGCGCAGGCCCGGTCGGTCGCCGGGCGCTGCAATACGCGCCCTTTCAGCGATTATCGCCCACTCATCGGCGGTATTGACGCCGCGATCATCGCCGTGCCGACCGCCTATCATCATGCTGTCGCCGGTGAATTCTTGCGCGCGGGCGTCCATTTGCTCGTGGAAAAGCCGCTCGCCGTGAACTTGAAGCAGGCCCAGGAACTTGTAGATCTGGCTTGCCGGCACGGTGTGTTGCTTCAGGTCGGACACATCGAACGCTTCAATCCCGCCTTTGAGGAACTGCAACGTCGCTCACTCCAGCCGCGACTGATCCATTGCCAGCGGCTGAGTTCGTTCACGGGGCGATCCACCGACATCGGTGCCGTGCTCGACTTGATGATCCACGATCTCGATTTGGTGCAGACCCTGCTATCGGCTGCGACGGTCGATGTGCAGGCTTCCGGGCTGACCCTGCTGGGCGGCCATGAAGATGTTGCGCACGCCCATATCGTGTTTGCCGATGGATGTGTCGCCGATCTCACGGCCAGCCGGGTCAATCCCACGCCGTTCCGGCGCATGCAGGTGTGGGGACCGGAGGGGCATGCGTGTCTGGACCTGGCAAAGCGGCAGGTAACCTTGGCCCAGCCTGCGCAGGCTCCGGCTGAGGACTCGCCAATACAAGTACTGGAACTGGACCGCAACCAGGGCGATCAACTCACACGCGAATTGCAGGACTTCGTCCACTGCGTGCAGACCGGCGCTCGTCCGCGCGTCCGCGGCGAGGAAGGCCGCGACGCGATCGCGCTGGCGGACCGCATTCTTGCCTGCATCGCTGCTCAATCTGCCGCCGAGTACATCCGCAAGCCGTTGTTTACGCCCCTGCCGGGTAACCTGGCAGCCTGAATCATCAGCGCAATAATTAGAAGAGCCCGGGGTCAGCGACGGGGACAGGCTTCCGGCGCGGACCCCGGGCTCTCACAACGGAGCCGGAAGCGTCAGCGCCCGGGTCGTCGTTCCCGGCGCGGACGCTCCGGGCTCTGATTACTGGGGATAGCCCACAGGTGATACTGGCCGGCCCAGCTCCGCGGGCGGAGGCATTGTGAACTCCGGCGGCCCCAGCCGCACCTGTGCGGGCGCGGGCCGTGCCGGCTGCCACGAATCGGGTGGCTGTGGCTGTGGCACAGCCTGAGGTCGCGCCGGCGGCAGATACTCCGGCATGGTGCGCTGACGGTTGGTGCCGTAGCGCTGCCCGTCTTGCCAGTCCTCATCGGGCCCCTTGCCGCGGTACACCGGTCGCGGCCCGTCATCGAGAGGCTGCACTGGCGGCGCAGTCTGCCGGACCACGACACGCCGCGCTGGATCGACCTCCGCGGGCCGCCCGCTGCTCGCCAGCTGGGCCGGTTGGGGTCGATTGTCCCGCAGGCTCTGCACCCAAGCGTGTTCCAGTTCCTCTACACTGTTGAAGCGATAGTGCGCCTGGGCCGCGCGGTCCCAGCCTTCACGCATTCCCTGGGCTACAAACCCAAGGAATTCCGGGCGGCTGCTGCTGCTCACCAGAAAGTTCGACACCGAGTAACCTTGCGCGTACAGCGCCATGACGTCGCTCGGGTATTCCTTCAGGGAGAACAGCCGCCGCAGAGGCATGGCCCGTCCTGGCGTGTTGAGAATTTGGCGTGCCAGCATGTCGTGCCGGTTGCGCTCGACGTCGTCTTCCGACAGCACGGCGCCGCCCTCGTCGGCCCAGCGTGGTACCGGCGTGCGGAAGTAGTAGGCAAAGACCGTGTGGGTAACCTCGTGCGGCAGCACACTGTTCATGAGCCGCTCGTAGGAGCCTTCAATGTGCATGTTCTGGCCGAGGACCCGGCCGCGATCAAAAGCGAAGGAGGTTGCGCCGCCCGCGCCGCCCATGGTAACTGTTACCTTGAGGGGACAAGGTTCCGGCCAGGGAGGCATCTCCTGGTTGATCCACTGCAGCGCCTTTTCCTTGCGATAGTGCTCGGCGTATTGGCCCGCCTGCTGGGCGATCTGCGCCGTGGGCGCCTCGACCACGAAATTCTGGGTGCGATAGGTGGCGCCCATCGAGGCGAGGGCGGCGAAGAAAGTCAATACGATGAGCGATCGGCGCAGAGCCATGCCCATGGCCTCCTGAGATGGTGCGGGAGAACGGGGCGAAGACTGGTGCAGTTCCCAGCAGATGTGTCCGAGCAATTCTACAGCAAAAGTTGAGCCAGGGCTGCCGGCGACAGATGATTTCTTCCCAGGTGTACGCCTAACGAGCGGGGGAGACAGGAATTGCGGTTTGGGTGAGCAACCGGCCAACCGACAAAGCCGGCAAGGCTTTTGTAAATACTTCCATCCGCCTTTTGCCGCTTGCGGCCTGGCGCGGAAGCCGCCAGGCCGCAAGCAACCCGCCGAGTCACTTCTTTGGCACCTGCGGCTCCGCACCTGGCGGCAGAAGTGCTTTTACGAGAGCGCCGCTATTACCGTTATAGAGACGGACAATGCCGTCCTCGCCGCCGGCAGCCAGAACCGCTCCGTCGGGGCTGACGCCGAGCGCATACAAGAAATCGGTGCTGCCGCTAAAAGTACGCGTATTGCCGCCATTATCCACGTTCCACATCTTCACGATCTGGTCGCCGCTGCACGTCACGAACTGCGGCGTTTTGCCGATGAACAGCAACCGTGTGACCTGTTTCGTGTGCGCGTTGGCAATGGTCTGCTTCTGTTCGCCCTTCTCGTAGTCCCAGATCTTGATCGTGTTGTCGGCGCCGGCGCTGGCGAGCAGCTTGCCGTCGTTCTTCCAGCCGACATCGAGGACGTGGTGCGTGTGGCCTTCAAACGCCTTGATGAACTTGCCGCTCGGCACCTCAAAGACCTTGACGAACTTGTCGGCGCCGCAGGTTGCTAGCTTGCTGCCGTCCGGACTGAAGGCGACGCCGAAGACCGTGTCGCTGTGGCCGTTCTTGATGTCGACGACAACCTTGCCGCCCGGTACCTGGATAATCTTGATCTCACCTTCTTCGGTCGGCGCGCCCCCACCCGTCGCCAGCATCTTGCTGCTCGGCGAGAATTCCAGGGCGACGACGCGGTCGGCAAAGCCGCCGATCGTCTGCAGCAGTTGACCCGTTTTGGCATCCCAGAACTTCACTTCCTGGAAGGCGCCAGTGGCCAGGTATCTGCCGTCGGGGCTGTAGGCCATCGACTCCACGAGCGACAGGTGGGCCGCTTTGACCGGTTTCTTGTCCGGTCCCATCAGGTTTGGGTCGGCGAGGGTGCGGACGTAGTTGCCGCTGCCGGCATCATAGACGTGGACCTCGTTGGCGCGGGCGGCGGCGACGGCGGACTTGTCGGGACTGACGGCGAGGGCGCGCACCGGATGCATGCTCGCCGGCGGCAAGCCGACGATGATCTTCGGCTTCTCGCGCGCCCCGGTCGGCGCCTTGGCGCCCTGGTCAATCCAAAGTTTGATGGCAGCGAGTTCCTCGGCTGTTAGCGGCTCCTCGCTCTTGGGGGGCATAAATGGCCGGTGCATCCTGCTGGCCGACCTGTACAGCAGGCTGTCGTCCGACTTGCCCGGCACGATCGCCGCGCCTTTCTTGCCGCCCTTCATGAGCCCCTCATAGTTGCTCATGTCGAACTTGGCTTCCTTCACGTTGCCGCTGTGGCAGAAGAAGCATTTCTTGACCAGGATCGGCTCGACTTCCTTTTCGTAAATAACAGGTCCTTTGTGGTCCAAGGCGACGACCTTGATGGGCTGCACGGCAGAGGTCTTGTCATCGGCCAGGACCAGGCAGGGCAGAAATGCGAACAAGCACAGCGGGAGGAGGAAACGCATGCGGATATCTCCGTGGAATTCATGTACTAGCTCAAAGTGCGAGCACGGGATTCTCTTTTGCCTTGCCCGCGCTTCGGGCTGGCAGCCCGAAGTGCCGGGAGGGACTTTTCTTCTCCCCTGCTGGCGCCGCGGGCTGGCAGCGAGCATTACTTGACTACATTCACGCTAAACTTGACCTCATGAACCGTGGGCACCTTGCCGTTGACCATTGCCGTCGCCTTGACAAGCAGATCGGCGCGCGTACCCGGCCCGGCATCGGCCGCCGCCTTGAACACCAGCTTTACCTCGTCTTTGCCGGGGGGAATTATCGCATCGGCGGCGCTCAATCCCTTGGCGCTCGGCGGCATTATGACTTGCACCTTGAATTCGCCTTCATAGTTGAACTGCCGCGCCACCTTGAGGATCACTTCGGTCTGCATGCCGACCTTTACGGTCGGCGGATTGGGGGCCAGGTTGATCGTGGCTACCGTTTTCGGCAGCACTTCAAGGACCACCGGTGTCGAGGGGAAGAGCACGGCGATCTCTGGCTTCTGCTTCGCGGCGGGGTCCTTGTTGAACGGCACCGGGGCCTGGCCGCGCAGGACGAGGTTGTAGATACCGGGTGCCATGGCCGGATTGACGACCACCGGGACGGCGATCGTGTCCTTGCCCGGATTAAGAGTAATCGGCTGGTTGTTGTTGACAACTAGATTCGGTACTGGGTCAATAAAGGTCGCCGTCAGCGGCTTCTTGAAGTCCGGCCACAGCCGGGACAGCTTGACGGTCAGCGTCGCCTTATCGCCCTGAAGTAGCGACGTCTTGTCCAGGGTGGCTGTCATGTTGAACGGGGCCTTCTCGCGCACCGCCAGCACCACGGAGCGATCGAGTCGCGTCACGGTGGGGATGTTCTGCTGCGGCGGCACCGGCCAGACGATGCTGGCCGACCGGGCCTCCCGCACGACCGGCTGCCCCTTGATGACCGCCATGCCCTTGATCTTGATTTCGCCGGTCCAGACCGGAGCATCCGCCGCGGCGCTGAGCACGAGCGTGGTGGTCCGCTGGCCGCCGGCCAGCACCTGTGGCGCACAGGTGATACCCTTCGGCAGGCCATCCACGCTGAGCTGGACGTCTTCCTTGAAGCCATCCTGGCGCCACACGTAGATGGTGAACGCCTCGCAGCCGCCCTGGAGGAGGCAGCAACTATCCGGACGGTGGAAATCCATCGGCATGGCAACCAGTCGGAAATCCGCCTGGTCCGGCGTGACCCGCACCCGGTAGATGTGACGGATGTCGGCGAACGTGTCCGCCATGCGGCTCGAAACGAGTAGCTGGTACTTGCCATCCGCCGGCACCACGAACCGATACGCGGTCGGATCGTCGCTTCGGGAGAAGAACTTGGTGCTAACAACGTCCGGATTGTCGTCACCTTCCGCGATGTCCTGCTTGGTGGTTGGATTGTGCAGGACGAAATACATGTCGGTCGGCGCTTCCAGTCGGTCGCTGAGGACCTCGAAGTTGTAGATCTCCCCCTTTTTCGCGGTGAATACGTACCAATCCCGATCATGTCGCTTTTCGATCCGGCCGGCGATTTCGCACGGAACGGACACTTCCTGGGCCGTTTCCGGAGTGTCATTCACTCCATTGTCCACCACAACCGGAGCCTTTGCCAGAGTCAGCAGGTAGGGGTTCGAGGCGCCGGTCGAGTTGCGGACGCGATACTCAAAGCCGTCGAGCATGGAAGCGGCCGGCCCCAGGTAGCCGCTATACGCCAGGCGGGTCAGTGTAGCGGCATCATTCGGGACGGAGACCGTGACGGTCATCGTTTCCAGGGCGCGGCCATCGACCACCGTGGCCGGGTCCAGCTTGCCGCCGGGTAGGTTGCGTCCGTGGACGGTCAGTGTCACTGTCTTGCCCGGCTCGACCACGGCCGGATGAATCGCGTCGATCCAGGGCGCGGTGGAGATGGTCAACCGATAGTAGTGCTGGGCATCCCCCTGGGTGTAGGTAAAGTGAGAAATGCGAATGAAATAGTCGCCGTCCTCAGGCAGCGTGCAATCGACCAGGGCGTCGCTGTTCATGTAATGGCGGTTGCCCTGGTAGCGGTAATTCGCCGCGAGTTGGCGGGCCTTGCTGTCGTAGAGCTGAAGGAAAGGCTGCAAGCGGCTGTCGATGCTCAGGGCCAGACAGTGGATGACGACCCGTTGGCCCTTGGTGCCGGGGAAGGTGTAGTAATCGACGTCGGTGGGGGCGGCGATGACGCCGTTGACAGTGCAGTTGAGCGGCACCTTCTGGGCTTCGGTGTCGTTGTTGTTCGGCTCCTTCTCCAGGATTTCCGGCAGGTCGCCGACGACGAAGGCGCGCGGGTTGCTGATGCCCCACTTGTTGACGAGGCGCACGTCATGGATGCCGAGCGGAGTGTTCGCGGGGATCGTCACTTTGAACTGGGTGATGACCGGCTTGGCTGCCGGCGCTGGCTTGGCCGGCTTCTTGGGATCGGCGGGCGGCGCTGGCGGGATGACTGGCTCCGCCTTGATGCTGGGAGTACTAAAGACGAGGGATTCTGGCTCCTCGAGGTCGGTGCCGGTGAAGCTCACCTCGACAACACTGCCGGCCTTGCCGCCCGGCGGTGTGACTGTCAGGAGTTGAGGATTCGGAAAGGCGCTACTGGGCGGTGGCGGCTGAGCGATGACCGGGCAAGTCAGGACCCCGCCCCAGAAGATCGCCAGGAGCGCAGTGGGGAACAGGGCGCGGGAAGCGGCAGTGGGTCGGTGCCATCGCATAGGTCAGCCCTCGTGGAAATTGACTCCCGGGGGGAGTGCGTTCATCCTGGTGGCAAGGCGAGCAGCCGGTTGGAAAAAAACCGGCTCGGCGGTTGGTGGCAAGGCGGGCGGGCATATCGGAGGCGCATCCGGCCTGCGGGTTGGTCCGCTGGTAGGCTATCGTAAGTGAGGCCGCGGACGTCTCACTTCATCAGTCCATCCTAATTGCCGTCAGCAGGCCGGTCAAGCAAGTTCCCAAACGATCCGCTCGCGGCCCAGCATGGGATTGCTTACATTCTCGAGGCGACCCAACGGCAGCGCGCTGTAGCAAAGCAAGCGCTGCCTCGAACAACTCATGGCGCCTGGATAGGCGGGCTTGCTCGGGGGCTCAGTCCTCGAGGAACAGGTCCTGCAAGGGGACAGGCTCCTCGGGACCGGCAGGACAATCGTCGGGAAGTCGATGCCACTGGAGGGGCTTGCCCTCCGCGCGCACCTGCCGCTTTGAGCCATCGACCAGTTCCTGGAAGATCAAGGGCATGCCGAGGAGGGTGTCGGGGGGAACTGTTCCACACGCCGCCTCGCCTCCGCGCAGGTGGCATGGCTCTCACATACCTTGCCTGTCCGGGTCACCATCTCGACGATGAACATCGCCGTTTGTCCTCTCTCTGTTGAGAGAACGACAAAACCGTCAGTTGGAACGAAGACCATGATACCATGCATGATTATGCCGGAGCATCGAGGCGACGGTCGCTTGACAAGCGTCTGCGTGTATACTACGGATTGAGATCATCCCTCTGCTGCGCGGCAGGAGATTCGCACCGGGTCGCTTGCATGGCAACCCTGTCCTCTCTGTGCATGCGGCGTGGGCCCCTTCTGTCGGGGGGCGTTGGCTCCCTTGCCTGCTCCCCAGCCGTCTCGCCCCTCGAGATTTGGTCCGACCGGCACAGTGCCGTGTCCGACGACTCTGGACTCATTCAACATGGAAGGCGCACCGATCATGTTTCGCAAGATTCCGTCGCTGCCACAGCGTGCCTCCTTCGCGCGGCGGCCTGTCCTTCGGGTCGAGGAACTCGAGGAACGCAGCGTTCCCACTCTCCTGGGACAACGGCTCTTTCCCGCCGACAACGCGTGGAATCAGAGGGTCAGCAATGCCCCGACTGCAGCGGACTCCAACGCCATCATCAACTTCATCGTCCAGAACAACGGAAACGTGAACGGTCAACTACACCCAGATTTTGGCCAACGCTACGGCGATAGCAGCGACCTTTACGGCATCCCGTACAACATCGTCCACGCGAACAGCCAGCCCCGGGTGCATGTCGTCATCGACGCCTACGCCAGCGAAAGCGACCTGCAAAACGCGCCGATTCCGAACAACGTTATCCTTGAAGGGGATTACCAGAATGGGCCGAAGGCCGGTGTGAACAACCGCGGCGACTCGCACCTGCTCGTCTGGGACCAGGACAACAACGTCCTCTACGAATTCGCCCGCGCGTCCCGACCAGGCGAGAATCCCAGCGACCATCTCTGGCACGCGGATCAGGAAACCGTCTGGGACCTGAAAACGAACACCTTCCGCACGCTTGGCTGGACTTCAGCGGATGCGGCCGGGCTGGCAATTCTGCCCGGCCTGGCGCGCCCCGACGAGGGTCTGCCCGTCAACGAGGGCGGCCAGGGTGTCATCAATCACGCCATCCGTTTCACATTGCAAAACTCCGTCATCCTCAATCAGTTCCTTTATCCCGCGTCGCACACAGCCAACCCGGGTAATAATAATGCCGCCGTGATGCCGCCGATGGGCGCACGCTTTCGTCTGAAGGCGGGAGTCGACATCTCGTCCCTGAATCCTGAGTCGCGGATCATCGCCAAGGCGATGAAGGACTACGGCATGATCGTGGCCGACAATGGCAGTAGTTTCTTTTTCTCCGGGGCCAGTTCCTCGTTCGACCCGAACACCAACACCGCACTGACCTGGAACGACAACGACATTCAGGATCGCGCTCACGGTCTGAAGAGCCTGCATTTCAGCGATTTCGAGGTGGTGAACCTGACGCCGGTGGTGACGGGGCTTAGCACCCGCAGCGCCGCGGCTGGGACCATAGTGACGGTGGCCGGTCAGAACTTTTCAGGTGCGGCTGGGCAGCTGCATGTGCTGTTCGGTAACACGCCGGCCACTTCGGTGACGGTGGTGGACGATGGCCACGTCACGGCCACAGTCCCGGCTGGCGCAGGCACCGTCAATGTGCGCGTGCAGTCCGGTGTCGGCGATCCCAACGATGCAAGCAACGTCAACAGTCCTATTTTCGGATATGGAATATCAGCGATAACGGCGAGCGATCATTTCACTTATAACAGCGGCGGCACGACGAACGCGGCACCGACCGTGGCCACCGCAGCGTCGGCAAGTCCGAACCCTGTAAGCGGCACAACGACCAACCTCAGCGTCCTCGGCGCCGACGACGGCGGCGAGGCGAGCCTGACCTACTCCTGGACGGTTCTCGCCGAACCAGCCGGCGCCCATCCGGTATTCAGCGTGAACGGTACCAACGCCGCCAAAAACACGACGGTCACGTTCGACGCAGCCGGGAACTATCAGTTCCAGGCGACGATCACCGACGCCGGCGGCTTGAGCGCGAGCAGCTCCGTCATTGTCACCGTCGATGCCGCGCCACCGAGGAATGCTCCGCCGACCGTTGCTGAAGGGGCATCAGCATCGCCAAATCCGGTGAGCGATACGACGACCGATCTTCGTGTGCTTGGTGCCGACGACGGTGGCGAGCGCAACCTGACGTACACCTGGACTGTCGCCAGTGCCCCAGGCGGGGCAAATCCCACGTTTAGCGGCAACGGCGGCAACAGCGGCAAGAACACCACAGTGACGTTTGACCAGGCAGGGATTTACCAGTTCCAGGTGACCATCGCCGATGCTGGCGGCCTGAGCGTCCAGAGCCGTGTCGGTGTCACGGTTAGCCCGACGGTAAGCAGGATCGAGGTTTCTCCGGAGCCAGCTACGGTGGCGCCGCGGGGGCGCGTGCAATTCACTGCGACGGCCTTCGATCAGTTCGGGGATGCACTTGAGAATCAGCCCACTTTGAACTGGTCGCTCCTGAGCGGTCGTGGCAAAATCAACCCGAGCGGCCTTTACACAGCCCCGAAGAGGGGGCAGGGAACGGCCATCGTGCTGGCGCGGGCGGGCGGCATCGAGGCTACAGCCATGGTCAGGATCACGATACACCGCCGCCACTCTCGCGCATCCCACCGGGGCATACCTGCACCTCGTTCGGCATGGGAGGGCCTGCCTCCGGCCCTGAGCGATCCGTTCCAGGCGACCCTCCAGGCAAGGAGCGGCGGGTGAGCCGCCTGGTAACGCCATGCCCACCTGTCGAGCCGATTAGTTTCCTTTGCTCAGCTCGGGTTGCTCTTCGGCAGCGCCGCGCGCAGTTCCGTTCATGCTCGTGGCGTATTTTGCCTCAATCTCGCGTATCGTCTCAGCAGCGAAAAGGGAGAGCCGAACGTCGAAATCCTCCCTTGCTTCACAAAGGAGCGGGATCCCAGGGCGGCCCTCGGGCCCCAGATCTTTCAGACCCTGGATCACGAGGTGGTGATAGGGCGAGGATTTATCCTGCACGACACTCATGAGAAATGGCTTCACTCGTTCCGGCCGGCCCTCGATCTTCAAGAGTGCGAAGGCCACGATTATGGGATAGCTCTCGATGCGGTATCTTTCAGTAGCGTTCTTCGAGGTCGATGTGGATACGACCTTCTTCCGCAGCGCGGCGCGCAGCGCGGGAATGGCGGCCTGCGCGTCCGGGCCGATCTCACCCAGTGCGTGCGCCGCTTCCCAGTTGTACCGCGTATCGTCCAGTCTCTCAATCAATGAGGGAACGGCTTCGCGCGCCTCAGGTCCAATCTTGCCGACAATCGCCAGCGCTGCCGCACTCACCCTGGGATCCGAGTCGTTGAGGGCCGTAACCAAGGCAGGCACGGCCGCGGAAGCGCTCGGACCAAGGTTACCCAGGCTACCAATCGCATACCGGCCAACCCACTTGTCGTCGTCCTTCAGCAAATCCACGAGAACCGGAAGACTCGCCCGGCCCGCGGAGAGGATCTCGGGTGGGTTATCCGTGGTCAGTATCTTGCGGAAGACCCTCCCAATATAAGAAGTTGGAGGGGAGACCGAAGACCGGCTGTGCCACGTTCTGATGGTATGTCGCCAATAAGTCGTGGGCCTGCCCTTGTAACAAGGCTCTCCGCGCAACCGGCCGAGGAGGGTAGGCGACGTACTGACGATTAACAAGCCAGCGCCGACAGCGAGCAGCAGTCCTGGTCCACCGTACCGCAAGCGTCGGGCCCAAGCGTTTGTCTTAATCCCAATGGTCAGCCTCCGGAAATGCTTATCAAGTAGCGTAACCGGCTCCGGGCGCCGCGTCCAGTCTCCAAGCAATCTCGTAAAGCCGCGCTGGCTGGGAACTCCTAGGATAGGCGGAGCATGGCCCGCTCGTGAGCGCGAGCGAGACTGCTCGCCCATGGACACGAATCGTATCCCGAAACCGGGGCTGATTCCACTCGTGACTGAACCATTCGGCATCGCCTTGATCGGCTGCGGCACCGTCGGCAGCGGCGTGGCACGGTTGCTCCTCGAACATCCCGAGCGCCTCGCAGCGCGCGCTGGCCGGCCACTCGCCTTGCGACGCATTGTGGTGCGCGATCCGAACCGAACGCGGCCCGTTCCGCTGCCGCGCGACCTCGTCACTACCGACATGGGTCAGATCCTCGCCAACGACTCCATCCACGTCGCGGTCGAGGCAGTCGGCGGCACCGGCTGGGCTCGACAGGCCGTCCTCGACCTGCTCGCGGCGGGAAAGCACGTTGTTACTGCCAACAAGGCGCTGCTGGCCTTGCACGGCGCCGAGGTGTTCGAGATGGCCCGCAAGCACAACCGCGCCGTCGCCTTCGAGGCCAGCGTGGGCGGCGGCATCCCGATCGTCGCCGCGCTGGCGCAAGGACTGGCCGCCAACCAGATCCTGGCGCTGCAGGGAATCCTCAATGGCACGAGTAACTTTATTCTCACCAGCATGAGCGAGCAGGAGAAGAGTTACGCCGAAGCGCTCGGTGAGGCCCAGCGACTGGGCTACGCCGAGGCCGATCCCACGCTTGACGTCAATGGCACCGACGCTGCCCATAAGCTGGCCATCCTCGCGCAGATCGCGTTCGGCCTGCCGGTGCCGCTCTCCGCCATCGACTGCCGTGGCATTGCCGATCTGCACGGCATGGACATCCGCTTTGCGCATGAACTCGGCTACACCATCAAGCTTCTGGCCGAAGCATGGCTCGACACGCAGCCGGGCCCGGACCGGCACCTGGCGCTGCATGTCTCGCCCGTGCTGCTGCGCCATCAGGCGCCACTGGCTCAGGTGCGCGGTGCATACAACGCGGTCAACGTCACCGGCGATGCGGTCGGCGACACGCTGTACTACGGCCGGGGCGCCGGTCAGATGCCGACCGCCAGTGCTGTGGTGGCTGACCTGATCGACATGGCCGTTGGCCGGGCACAAAGGACCTTTCAGACGCTGCGGCTCTGGTCGGGCAACGGTGGTGACATCACGCTCCGGCCGTCCACGACGGTGCGCAGCCGGTTCTACCTGCGCCTGCTGATCGCGGATCGCCCGGGCGTGTTGGCCGAGATCGCGCGTGAACTCGCCGAGCATCAAATCAGCATTTCGTCGGTGATTCAGCACGAGGCGCTGGACGAACACCAGGGTCAACTGGTCCCGCTGGTCATCATGACCCACACCGCACTCACGAGCAGCTTCCGTACTGCGTTGGCGGAGATCGATCGACACGACAGCATCGCCGGACCCAGCGTTTTCTTCCCCGTAGCGGATTAGGAGATTAAAACTCTTCTGGAGGGGAGGAAGCCCCTGCCCCGCTCACGGTCCGGCCTTACTGATCGCCCGCAGATACGCCTTCGTCGTTTCTTCGAGGTCCATGCTGTCCTGGCTACGGATCAGGAACAGCCAATCGTCTTGCCACCACAGGACGACCTGCGGTTTGAATGGCCCATGCGACAGGGCCATGTGGTTTTGCTTTGGCGAACCGCTGAAACGGTGCGAATTCTCCTTCTGTTTCTCGAAAGCGTCGTAGACGTGCTGGAAGACTGCCTCGCGGGCGTCGCGATCGGCGCGGTAAGCAAAAACCTCGAACTTGTGATTTCCCCAGCCGTAGCGGCCCTGCAAGCCCTTCCGCTGAATATCGTACTCGGGAATGGCTGCCTGGTCGTCGTGGGCCTCCCTCTGGAACTCCGCAACCTGTTGCGGGAAGAGAAGCTCGGGGCCGGCAGAAGCGGGCGGCGCTCGCCAGTTGTTGCCCAGGGTGACCCAGTCGCTCTCCCGACTCAGGCCTTGCCACATTTGACTCCAGCTTTGCCGGAGCCAGTCCAGCTGTGCCGTCGTCCAAATCCAGGCATACCAGCCGGTGACTACAAGCAAGACAAGAAGCACGACGCCGACCCCTGCCACGATGATGCGACGTCGTCGCAGCCACCACGCGGCCCACCCAGCTGACGCTGAGGAGGGCGCTGCTGGAGGCGCAGCCTCCTCGACCGATTGCACGTCGAGCAGCGGCAATTCGCTCGTCTGCGCCGCGCCCACCCCGCGGATGGGAGTCGCTGGATCCACCTTTGCCGGCAGCACCCTGGTGGTCGGCCACGGCTGATCTGCGGGATCGGACATCGGGCCCGCTAGATCCACATCCGCCGGTAGTACTACCGCGATGGGATCTTCGTCGCGCAAATAGCGTTCCAGGGCCTGCGCGAACTCGATCATGCCGCGGTAGCGTTCGGCGGGCTTCTTTGCCAGCGCGGCGAGGCACACATCCTCAAGCCGCGGATCGAGACCGGGCCGTAAGCGCGACGGGGGCGGCGGCGGATCGAGGACAATCTGGCACAGCACCTGCGTCATGGTTCCATCGAACGGCAGCCGTCCGGTGAGCAGCTCGTAGAGGATCACGCCGAGACTGTAGACGTCGCAACTCGGGCCGAGCGTTTGCTCGCCGGCGGAGATCTGCTCCGGCGCCATGTAGGCGGGTGTGCCGACCAGGGCATTGTTGTGCGTCAAACGCACCTCATCGGGATTAGCACGCCGGGCCAGGCCGAAGTCCATGATGATCGGTTCGCCGCGCCGGTTAATCATCACGTTGGCCGGCTTCAGGTCGCGGTGGATTACTCCTTTCTGGTGAGCAGTTTCCAGTGCCAGGGCCAGCTTGCGTACCAGCTCGGCGACCTGGCGCTCCGGCAGACCGCCGTGCGCCCGGACCAGCGCGGACAGCGGCTTGCCGTCGATGAAGGGCATTGTCAGGTAATGGCGTCCGTCGAGTTGGCCCACGTCGTAAACCGGGCAGAGGTGCGGATGGTCGAGCGTGGCCGCTACCCGCGCCTCGCGGTGAAAGCGTTCGAGCACCTTGGCGTCGTCGTTGGGACCGAAGTGCGGCACCTTGAGGGCGACCTGGCGATCGAGTTGAGTGTCATGGGCCAGGTAGACAGTGCCCATACCGCCCTTGCCCAACAGCTGGAGGATGCGATAACGGCCGAACTGTTCGGGAAGTTGACCTGGAGTCGTGACAGCCGGCGGCAGAGTTGACTGGCTGTCGTCGGCGGCCGGTGACGCGGCCGCTCCCGGCAGAGTGGGGCGCTCCATTGTGGTCGGGGGCTGCTCCCGAGTGGGATTGTTCTCCATGTCCAAGACTCTCCGCGGAAGGCGCCGGCTTGCATCTTGCCGGACAGCGCCGGCTCTCCCGATAATAACAAGCCTTGAAACACTGTGCAGGCACAATCCCCGAGAC
>JRHI01000290.1_pt1 | contig 56659 bp, 44 predicted proteins | sample 215371 | NCBI WGS metagenome assembly JRHI01 (sample SAMN02929681, study PRJNA255918) | sediment metagenome | biome: cave system; feature: Ice Cave; material: Sediment; isolation source: sediment from deep within a dark volcanic ice cave with no known source of... ...
CTACTTATTCAGAACTCAGCGGAGTTTAGGAGAGGAAGATACGTCAGGAGAAATTTTGGCAAGCGCTTCCTGCACCTGTCCGCTCAATTCGCCTGCCAGAGCATGCTGGTCGGGACGCCGGCCGGCGGACTCTTTATTTTCCAGCTTGGGCATCGCATCGTCTAGAGAGTCCGTCAGGCGGTCGCGGCGGGTGCGCCGGTAATGATCGATCAGCAGGTTGCGCGACACGCTGGTCAGCCACGTAGGAAATGCGCCGTGAATCGAACGATAGCTTGCCAATGTGCGATAAACCCTCAAAAAAACTTCCTGGGAGAGATCTTCCGCTTCCGTCCGGTTCCCCGTGAAACGGTAGCAAAGGTTGAAAACGCGACGCGTGTGGCGCCGCACCAACTCCTCCCAAGCCAAGCTATTGCCCCGGAGGCATTGCTGAACCAGTTGGGCGTCAGGCTCCAACTTCGCATCAGCCTCTCTGCCTGCATAGTTCCTCGACGTACACTAATTGGAACGTAAAATACGTCAGAAATGTTCCCCCTACTGTAGAAGCACTGACGGGCGCATCTTAGCCGGGAGTGGGACAGCAAACAAGCTCAGGAGGCCATTACCACTCGCCCCGCCTTTTATCCAACCCCACCCAACCCGTTTTGTACGTGAATTTTTTAAAGAAGGTACAGAGTTTAGAGGATAGAGATTACTATGCGGAGGAAGCAAAAAGAGCATGCTGGTGAAGTTTGCTCCAAATGGTAGTCAACTCAAGGTGAGTGGAAGATATGAATATACGGGAAGCGACAAAAAGCTATGAAGATTGGATGAGAGCTTGCACCACCATCGTGGAGGCCGACCTTCGCTACAAGCACGAACAAATTAAGGAGGATCCTTTCCTTTTTTTACGCGGTACCTTTTATCGCTGGGTTCAACTGTGCCCGGAAATTTGTTCCGAAGTTTGCATTGCGCCAAAAGTGCTGGGCTCTGGCGATGTGCATGTCGGCAGTTTCGGAACCTGGCGAGATGCCGAAGGGCGCCTGTGCTGGGGTATTGATGACTTCGACGAATGTCATCCCTTGCCGTACACGAATGACCTGGTACGCCTGGCGGCCAGCGCAAGAATGGTGATCGAAAGCGAAGCTCTGACAATCGAGTTCAAAGATGCATGCGACGCTATCCTCGAGGGGTATGAAGAGACGCTCCGGGCGGGAGGCTGCCCAATGGTTCTCGCGGAGCGGGAATCAGCCCTTGAAAAGCTCGGTTTTGACAACATGGAGATTCCGCAAGACTTCTGGAAAAAACTTCAGAAGCTTCCCGCGGTTAAGAAAGACGTGCCTCACGATGCCAAGGAGGCGCTGGAACACATGCTTCCCCGCCAGTACTTGGACTGTAAGATCGTGCAACGCCAAGCAGGGATTGGAAGCCTGGGGCAGCAACGTTTTGTGGCCATCGCTTTTTGCGATGGCGGCTTCATCGCGCGCGAAGCCAAAGCCACAGTTCCCTCGGCGTGCGTCTGGCTGACCGGCAAAAACGGGCGCGGACAGTCATATTATAAAAGTATTATTCAGTCCGCTGTGCGCTCCCACGACCCATTTCAGAAAATGGTCGGCCTGTGGCTCATGCGCCGACTTTCTCCAGATTCCAATCCTATAGAAATTAAAGACCTGCCGGCCGAGCGCGACGAAGATCTTCTGCTTCGCGCCATGGGCTCGGAGGTTGCTAACGTACATCTCGGAACAAAGTCGCAAACGAAAAGAATCTTGAAAGACCTGCGTAAAAGAAAGCCTAAATGGCTTCGCGTCGCAGCTAAAGATATGGCTAAAGCTGTAGTCCGCGAATGGAAGGAATACTGCAAATCTTGAAATCCGAACGCGTATCCCGTCCGCGAAGAAATCCGTCCCCTCGATCGGCGTTGCCGCCCGCGAAACGCCGCGGTTCTTCAGCAAGCCAGGTTGTTCCGCGTGGAGATAGAGAGTTTTCAGATTCCGCGCGGCGCACCAGCGTCATGCCTGCGCTGTCCGCTGCAGCAGCATTTAGTTTTCTCAAGGAGACCCGCGGTTCCTTAAAGTGGACGTTTGACGACTTAGTGGCCTCTTTAAAAATCAGCGCCGCGGATGCCAAGCAAGTGCTCGCGCTCTTGCAATTTGAGGGATACATCAAACCCACTTCCGGACCTTCGGAGTTTCTGACAACCCCGGGTGGCGAGACCGTTTCCGGTTCCAAGCCGCCACGCTACGCGCGCGAGAGTGTCGAGTCCGCGTTAACTTCGCTCAGCGAGCGCATCCAAGCCTTGAAACAAGATTCAAAAGCGCCTTACAAAGTAAGCAAAGCCGTGGCCTTCGGCGATTTCTTGAGCGACCGGCAGCGTTTGCAAGCGCCTGAGGTCGGGATCCTCTTGCTCCCTCGCAAGCCTCGCTCAGAGCAGGAAGTTTCTGCGACAGAGCGCGCCGCACAACGCGCCTTCTTAAGAAAACTTCGCGGCAAAACTCAACTCCTCAACATGCAACCCTACCAGGATTGGATGAGCGCTCGTTCCCATCGCCGTTTACTCGAATAAGAGCCGCGTCGCGGTAGTTCCCTCCTCCTATTTGATTTCGAATATCACATCAGGAAAGCTGGAGCCCCAAGCACCACAATTGGGGGAAGTGCTGCAAGGCATGGGAGGCTAGATAGCGGCAACCAAGCACTCGTTGGGTTTCGCTCGGCCATCTCCTTGTTCCCTAAATTTCAGTTACCGAGAAACAGTTTCCTCGAAAATAGGGCGCTCACTACGAAACCTAGTGGAGTTCGAATACAATCTTCGGGGGAAAAGCGTTAGCGTCAGAGCTGTTGCTCCGTGGCCGGCTGGCTCGCGACAGAGGGAGCCGGGGCGTGCAGTCCTTTTCCGAACCCCTGCCTTATCAGTTTGAGAATTGTGCGCCGATTCTCGAGAATCGTCTTCACCCATGCGAAGCGGCCCATTTGCGGGAAATAAATTCCCCGGAAACAAAGGCGCGCGATAAGGATGTTGATGCGATAACCCAGCGGCTTGTGATTGAGCGAATCCACGGCTTTTTCGATGGCCTCCGGACTGTAAGAATCAGCCCATCCAATTCGTACTTCGTTATGCGCTTCCTCAATGCTCATCTTCAACGGCGTATGCGCCATCGCAAAGGGTATGAACTCTTGCCAGTGCTTCGGACGCGTGAGCCGCCCAGCGGCCTCCAGTCTCTTATACAGCGGGGTCGCAGGCAGTGGAGTCATCAACCCAAAGATCGGCAGCCCCGGAGGCCAGGTGCGAATTTCCTTGAGCGTTCGCTCCGCCACGCCCGGAGTGTCATTGTCCATACCGAAAATAAAAGACGTAATTGCATAAACGTTGCGCTGGGCTAACCGATCGAGCACCACCGCATACTCGCCTGGCTTGTTGAATCCTTTTTTTACGTCTGCAAGGTTGGCCGGATCGATGGATTCCATTCCGATGAAAATCCACTTGCCTCCCGCGGCCGCAATCAGATCAATCAACTCCTCATCGCGCAGGAGATTGGCGCTGATCTGCGCGACCCAATGCACCTGCGCGTTAGCCGCGATGATGTCTCGCAGCAATGATTTTGTGCGCTTTACGTTGATGGCAAAATTGTCGTCAATGAAAAACACGGCGATCTGGCCGCCCTCCGCTCGCGCGCGCGCTTTCAGCAGCAATAGTTCGTTCACGACGCTTTCATTCGTGCGAAAGCGGATGGAGTCGCCAAAAAAACCTGTCACGGTGCAAAACTCGCATCCATAAGGACAGCCGCGCCCGGACTCCACCGGAATAATCCGGAACGTTCCCCAACCAGCCCCTACCCGCTTCAGCAGCGGAAGCAACATTGCCGGAAGCAAATTGAATTGTTCCAGCTTAATTTTGTCCCATGGAATCTTCGGATAGGGCTGTAGTGATGGTTTGCGCTCTTGGCCAAAGTCGTCCACTGGAGCGTAGACTTCCTTGAGCGTGCCGCGCGCAGCATCTTCCACGATTCGGGGCCATGTCTCATCGGCTTCGCCAAGCGCAACCGCGTCGGCATGGCGCGAGCCGCCGTCCCGCCCGAGCGCCTCATCGGCCATCTCGGTAACGTGAGGGCCGCCCATCACCACCTTTACTCCTGCGGCGCGCACCGCGTCCGCCATGCGATACGCCTTGGCGATCATCCTAGTCATCGCGCCGATGCCAACCAGCCCGATATTTTGATCACGCACGTAGCGCGCGATACCTTCCTCATTCATGGGCTGCGCGTTGCCGTCAATCAGCACCACTTCGTGCCCCGGCGGAGTCAGCGCTTCCAGCAGAAACATCCAAAGATGTGGCATGAAGTTGCGGGTCACGCCGTTGTCTGGGTTGTACAGTAAAATTTTCATCGTCTTTTGCCGACGCGATGCCAGTTGCAGTTGAACCTGCGATCCGAACGCGCCCTGACCGCGCAAGCCACAGCTTTAGAGAGTTATGCGCTGAATTGACGGAACACTACCCAGCGCGCCGGAGCGGATAGAGGGGTGGATCGCGCTGTGATCCGGTTCACCAATCGCGAGCTAATCATATGTCGCGGCTCCTGACAACAGAAAAATCGCCTCGTAGGGTATCCCCTTGGCTTACCACCGAGTTGCTACGCTCCTGTGTAGGGAAGTTTTCAATTAACAATGCGTTATTGTGCCGAAGTTAGCCGGCCTATTTTCCCTAGATTGATTCCCTCCTCTTTCGCGGGTATCATTGAATTTCATGCATTCCACCCGATTTTACCGAATTTATAGCCCTGGGACGGCAGCCTTCCGCGACCTCCTAGCTAGCACGATTCTTTTGCTGATCGCAGCGATATCTCTGGGGGCGCAGGCTCCCGAGACCCTTCCAGTCGATCAGATCAAGCCCGGAATGAAGGGTTACGCCTCGACAATTTTTGCCGGTGACCAAATTGAAAAGTTCAATCTCGAAGTCATCGGCGTGATGGATAATTTTTTGGGGCCCAAGCAATCCATCATCCTTGTCGAGTTGAAAGGTTCCAAGGTCGAACACACCGGCGTGGTTGCCGGGATGAGCGGCAGCCCGGTCTATATCGAAGGCAAGCTTGCCGGCGCCCTTTCCCTCAAGCTGGGAATTTTCACCAAAGAAGCGATTGCCGGCGTTACTCCAATCGCCGATTTAATGAATTTACAAATGTCGCCCGGGCCGGCATCGAGCACCACTGCCAACGCATTCCAAGCCCAGCTTCCCTTACCCTCGCAGCTGGCGCGCAATGTTGGGCTTTCTTCCACTGCTTATCTTCAACCGATAGAAACGCCGCTTGTTTTTTCCGGATTTCTCCCCGTTGCGCTGCAAAAATTTGCGGGCGAATTCGAGCATTATGGCATGGTCGCGACGCCGGGCGGCACGGCGCCCGCGCAGCCCAACGACGCAAAGATTGTGCCTGGAGACATGGTTGGAATGGTTCTGGTGCAGGGAGACGCTTCCATTAATTCCGCGTGCACGGTTACGGCGGTGCGCGATGACCGCGTTTATATGTGCGGCCATCCGCTATTCGGCTTCGGCTCCATCGCTCTGCCGATGGCGCGTTCCCGAGTCCTCACCACACTTTCTTCGGAGCTGGCATCCACCAAAATTGTTGCTCTTGGCGGATCCATCGGCACTATTACCGACGATCGCCTTACCGCTGTCGTGGGCAGGCTCGGCGCCGTGCCTCCCATGATCCCGATGGATCTGACCGTGGCCACGCCGCTGGGCGGAAAACTTCTGCACTTTCAATTGATCCAGCATCCTAAGATTACGCCGCTCCTGGTCGCCATCACTGCTTTTAACGGACTGGTTGCCAGTTCCGTATACAGTGAAGGAACGACGCTAAAATTGACCGGTCAGATTTCTATTGCCGGCCATTCGGCCGTGCAGCTCGAAAATATGTTTGCGCCTACAGACCAGTTCATTCCTGACGGCGTGTTCGTTGCCAGTACCGTGCAAAATATTTTTGCGCGAATTTTTTCGAATCCCTACGAAGCGGCAAAAATTGATCGCATCTCGCTGCGCGTCGAGGGCCTTCCGGAGCGGCGCGGCGCTTCGATTGAAAGCGCCTGGCTCGAGAAGAGCGAAGCTGCTCCCGGCGAAAGCTTACGCGTAAGAGTACTCTTGCGCCCATATCGCGGCACGCCGGCGATTACCGAAATTCCCATAACCATCCCGCCGCAAGCGGCTCGAGGAACCACGCTAAGGGTGCTGGTGAGTGACGCGGACCTGGTGAATCGTTCGGTGCGCCCTTTCGCAATCGGAGCGTCGTCGAATTTAGCCGGCCTCGAGCAGCTTATTACGGTACTTAATCGCGAGCGCCGCAACGATCGCGTGTATGTGACGCTTTTCGGCCCAACGCCAACCCTTTTCGTGGAAGATAAAGAGTTACCGAACGCTCCCCTCTCGCAACTAAACGCACTCGAGAATCGCCGCACTTCCGGCGGGGCGCAATTGCTCCGCGAATCGGCCGCGGGGGAATGGTCCGCGCCAATGAAAGAAGTGATTTCTGGATCTACCTCTCTCACCATTACCGTGAAATAAGCTCGAGCTCCTTGCGCTTAACTGCCACAATTACAATGAGGTTCCGGTAAGAATGGAAATCATTTCGAAGTATTTTGAAAAAAATCGCATCGCTGCAACAAGGCTGCAAGGATTTTCGCTTGTCGCATTCACGGTACTATTCGCGGCGATTTTTATCGCCCCGTTCGCCGCGCAGATTCATGCCGAACATACCCGGCACTGGCGCCAGGCATCCTTTGAAGATTTCTCGCGTGGCAAAGCGAATGGCATTGCTTTGCGCAGCGATGGACGCCTCGAGCTCGCGCCGCGCTTCGCAACTTTCGTCGATGCCGATTGCGCCTTCCTTTGGGCGCTGCGTCTAGACTCCCGGGGAAACCTTTACGCCGCTGGCGGCTCGAACGCTAAGGTGTTGCGCATGGACGCGGCAGGCAAAGCAAAAACTATTTTTGACTCAAGTGAGCTTGTCGCGCAAGCCCTGGCAATCGACTCTCACGACAATCTCTACGTGGGAACATCGCCGGATGGAAAGGTTTACAAGATTACTCCCACGGGAGAGAAGAATGTTTTCTTCGAGCCAAAGACAAAGTATATCTGGGACCTCGTTGTCGATCCGAGCGGGACACTGTATGCAGCCACGGGCGACAAAGGGCAAATTTTCGCCGTGTCTCCGGAAGGAAAAAGCGAATTATTTTATTCCGGTACTGAAACCCACATTCGCGCCTTGGCTTTCGACGCCAACGGCAACTTAATCGCCGGTACGGAGCCCAATGGCTTGATTCTACGCGTGCCCAGGGGACCATCTTCCGCCGTTACGACGAAGGCTGACACATCTTCTCAGCGCCTTGCGGGAAACACCGCGAATAATGCCGCATCCAGCTCAGAAAAACAGTCGAGTGCCAGCACGCAAGAAAATGCCCGCAAAGCCTTCGTACTCTACGAAACCCCAAAAAAAGAAATTACTGCGCTCCTGTCCGACAGCGCTGGCAATATTTATGCCGCCGCCATCGGCGAAAAGCAGCGCCCCGGCCACGCGATTTCGCCGTCGCTGAGCTTTCCGCCTCCGGTTAGCCTGACAAGTCCCAGCGGCGGCATAACCATCTCCTCAACTGCTCCGATGCAGCAGTCGGCGATTATCTCTCCATTTCCGGCCGCGGTCACGAGCGCGGCGTTTCGGATTGCGTCCGACGGAGCCCCAGAAGAGATCTGGAGTTCCCGCGAAACTTTGGCTTATTCGCTCGGACTTTCGCCTCGCGGCAAACTGCTGCTGGGGACCGGCAATGACGGTTCGATTATCGAAATCGAGGGTGGCGGCGTTTTCGCAAACCTTGTCAAAGTGGGCGCGGCGCAAGTCACAGGGTTCGCGCGTGCCCCCACCGGAAAAATTTATTTGATCGCAGCGAACCCGGGAAAAGTATTTACGCTTGGTCCGGAGTTTGAGTCCGAAGGGAGCTTCGAGTCGCAAACTTTTGACGCGCGAATGTTTTCCGAATGGGGACGCCTGCAATGGTTCGGCGATGGCGCAGCGCGTGGCTCCGCCGCAAACACGGAAACGTCGAACATCGCCTTCTACGTTCGTTCCGGAAACACATCCGACCCGGGAAAAGATTGGAGCGCGTGGGCGGGCCCTTACTTGGCTTCTGGTGAAAGGATCGAATCGCCGCCAGCGCGATTCGTTCAATGGAAGGCGCAATGGAAAGCGCGGCGTAATGTTCGGCCGAGCATGGGCTTGCGAACTCAGTTGAACGATTCGTCAACCCGCGCCTCCGAGAAAGTCTCACGCAACAGCGGTGCCAACGATGGAATCGACTGGGTCAGCATCGCGTATCTTCCCAAGAACGTCGCGCCGGTAATCGACGCCATACTTGTGCAGAATCCTGGCGTTCGCATTCAGAATAGTTTGGTGATTTCTGCGCAACTGCAGCAGTCTGTGCCAGTGAAGATGCCTCCACAAACGAATCCATCGGGTGGGATTACGATTTCTTCAAATCCTTCGCCAAGCGAGCGCGGCTCGCCGAAATTCGAACCAGCGCCGCAAGGAACGCAGCAAAAAGGTTTTCAGTCTGTGGTCTGGAGCGCCCACGACGATAACGAAGATGAGCTTACGTATTCCGTTTATTATCGCGGTGAAGGCGAGCGCGACTGGAAACTCCTGAAGGATAAAATCGAGCAGAAATATTTCTCCTGGGACACCGCCTCGCTGCCCGACGGCGCATATTACCTGAAAATTGTGGCCTCAGACGCCGCTTCAAATCCGCGCTCGGAAGCGCTCAAGGCCGAGCGCGAGAGCGAGCGTTTTGAAATCGACAATACTCCCCCAGTGATCGGATCCCTTTCCGCGCGCATGGTTGCAGAAAATTCGAGCGTTCGGATTCAGTTTGAAGCACGCGATTCAGCAAGCACCATCGAACGCGCCGAATACAGCATGGATGGCGGCGAGTGGATTCTCATACCTCCGGTCGGACGGCTAAGCGATGCACCGCGCGAGCGGTATGACTTCCCGCTTACTGGCCTCCCGCCCGGCGAGCACACAATAGCGGTACGCGCTTTCGACCATTTTGAAAATACAGCCAGCGGCAAGACAACGTTCAGAATTTTGCCGGGAAAATCTAAATAAGCGGCGGTGTGTCTGTGCGGCTCCTGTGCGATACTTGCGTGCACTTATTTAGGAATATCCGATAACCTATGAGCGCAACCCCCCATCCTGACCCGACCGCGGCGCCTGATTGGAAGGCCATCTGCGAAGCGCACGCGCGTATCGCGCCTCAGATTCACCGCACCCCGATACTCACGTCGGAGTCGCTCAATGCAATTGCCGGCGCTCAACTTTTCTTTAAGTGTGAAAATTTACAGAAAACCGGCTCTTTTAAAATTCGCGGCGCGAGCAACACGATTTTTTCGCTGTCCGCGGCCGAAGCTGCGCGCGGAGTGGTAACGCATTCCTCCGGCAATCATGGTGCAGCTGTCGCCTATGCAGCGAGGCGCCGCGCGACGCGTGCCTGGATCGTAATGCCCTCGAATGCTCCCGCGGTAAAAATACAGGCCGTGAAAGCCTACGGCGGCGAAATCACGTTGTGCGAACCGCTTATTTCTTCTCGCGCCGAAGCCTGTGCGCGGATCGAGCGCGAAACCGGCGCCGTGCTGGTCCATCCATACGATGACAATCGCATCATCGCCGGCCAGGCCACGGCCGCAAAAGAACTGCTCGAAGATGTTGCAGACCTCGATGCCGTGCTCGCACCGGTAAGCGGAGGCGGGCTGCTCAGCGGGACCGCGCTCGGAGCACACGGCATCCGACCGGACATTCGCGTGATCGGCTGCGAACCGCAGCGTGCTGACGACGCGTATCGCTCACTCGCAACCGGTCAGCTCCAGCCGCTTGAGAAAAGCGACACGATTGCCGATGGACTGCGCGCGCCGCTCGCACCACGCACGTTTGCAATTTTGCGCCAGCATGTCGAGAGGGTCGTGCTGGTTAGCGAAGAAGAGATCATCGATGCGATGCGTGCAGTCTGGGAGCGCATGAAAATTATCATCGAGCCATCGTCGGCTGTGGCCGTCGCCCCGCTCCTTAAGCCAACCGGCGTGGGATCACTGGGATTGCCGCCGCGCACCGATGGCCAGCCCCATAAGATCGGCGTAATTTTTTCCGGCGGCAACGTGGACCTCGCTTCCCTGCCGTTCTCGCATCGCTAATTCACGTTTAGCGTAACAACGACGTTGCGCGGTCCCACGCTCCCCGACGAGCCGCTCGCGGTCACGGTATATTGACCTGCGGTCGTCCCCTGCGGTGGTGGTGGCGGCGGTGATGTCGAGCCGCCCCCGCAGCCCACTGCTTCCAAAATCAAAAAGAGAACCAATGCAGCCAAAGTTGCTCCGGCGAGCGAGCGGCGGCGCTTGCCACTGCCGTAATAAACCCAAGTTGCCAGTAGCGCGACGCCGATGATGACCCAAGGCGCGGGTCTTGGCCATTGTCGCTCGGGGGCTAACGGCAGAGAGGTTGAGCGTGAGGTTGTGCCGACGGTCATGGTAGAGGACGAGGGGCTGCCGCCAGGAACGATAGTTGCGTTACTAAAACTGCATGTGGGCGGTGACGGTGGTACAACTCCGGGGGGAGGTTGCACCGAACAGCTCAGATTGATTGAGCCGGAGAACCCGTTTTGTGCCGTCGCGGAGATAACGTACGTGGCCGAGGCACCCGCGGTCACGGGATTCGTCATAGGGTTGGAATTCAAAGTAAAGTCCGGTCCCGGAACGATAGTCTGCGAAAGTTGCCCGGACGACGCCCCATAACTGGAGTCGCCCGAATAGGCGCCGCTAATCGTATGAACCCCCACACTTAGCGAATTCAAGGAGAATTGTGCCTGACTGTTCGCCAGTGTTACGGGATTGCCGCGGTTGGCGCCGTCAATCGCGAATTGGATCGTACCGGTCGGCATGGGGCTGTTAGGCGCCACCCGAGCTGTGAAAGTCACGTCCGTACCCTGTGGCGCCGTCGGATTGGAGGAAGTGATGGTGGTCGTGGAAGCGGCCAGTACCTGAACCGAAGTCGCGGAAGCGTTGGACCCCGAATAATTGCTATCGCCACCGTACTGCGCGGTAATGCTGTAAGTACCTTGCTGCGGTATCGTTGTTGTCACAGAAGCCGTGGACTGTGCAGCACCCCCCCGCGGACGAACGCTCCCCACCAGGGTGCCTGTCGCCAAAAGGGCGCCATCCTTCAGAAACTGCACAGTTCCAGTGGGCGGCATCGTCACCGCGTTGCTTTGCGTATCCACGATGGCCGACAGAGTGAGCGGCGCATTGACGGCAACGGTGGTAGGACTTGCAGATACCTTCGTACCCGTCACAGCTTTGCTGATAGCGACGGTAATCGGCGCGGATACACTGGCCCTGAAACTGTTGTCTCCGCTGTACTGGCCCAGAAGGGTGTGGGACCCGGCGGGGAGCTGGATGGGTTGGTCTTCGAGAAAACCCAGGCTATTCAATGCAAAGGTGCCGCCATCAAGCGGCAGCCCGTTATCGGTTAATACAATGGTTCCGGTCGGACAACCCAGCTGGCCCAGAGGGTTCGGCATGCAAGAGGTCGTCACAGGGTTAGCATTCGACACAGTCGCCCGCAATATATAGGGCGACCCAAAGGCAGCAGCAGTGGCATCGGGATGCGGCCCAGCTTGATCGAAAGTGACAAAGTTGAGTCGAGTTTTACTGGCCTCCGGCGAGACCGTGACGCTAACAGGGGCTGAATCGCTGGCACCGAAAATCCCGTCTCCATCATAGTGCGCACTTACGTTATATGGGGCTCCCGCAATACTGCCGGGTAATAAATTCGTCGTGAACGAAGCGGTTCCACCCACCAGCGGGGAGCCATCAATACCAAGCGTCCCACCGTTCGGCCCTCCGATGAGCACTACTCTTCCCGTCGGCGTTCCAGCGGGGCTGCTCACGGTGATAATTACGTTGACTCCTCCCCCATGGGTAATGGTAGTGGGAGCAAGACTGTTCAACGTGGTTGCAGAGGCAAAGAACGTAACGGACGACCAATTATTTACGAGATTGAAGGCATTGACCGTACCCAGCCCGGTTGCCAGATCATATCCCTGCCCCGCAGTCCAAGCTTGAATAGAGGCATTAAGGGGATCGACTAAGACCCCCGTACTGCCGCAATCGGGAGAGCTGGCAATACACGGCACCGAGATATTGCCCCTAGTCACATCATAAAAAATGCAGGCTGGATTTGTGATCGTAGCGGGATCGCTCGAATTGCAACTTTTCCCTGGCTGAGCGGCGAGCTTATAAAGACTGAAATTAGCGTTTCCTTGGCGAGTACGCGTTTTCTGATTGACGAGGGCGATAATTCCGGCAAAGGCGGGCGCCGAGACGGATGTCCCGCCAGCGCCTGAAAAGCTGAACGAGCCGCCCGCCGCATTGCAATTGGGGGCCCTACCGGGAGGAATCAGGTCAGCCTGGCAGAAGACATAAAAAGAAAGGCTCGCTGAACCGCTGCTTGCAAAGAGTGAAACGTCGGGTAGATCCCGCATACCATCGGGCAAGTTCACGCCCGATTGCCAAGAAGGCCTTCGATAAATCTTGCTTGGACCGCCGCTGCCCGCGACGATATTATTCGGGGTTGAGCAGCCCGAGATTCCGCTCGCTGCGCAAGAATTGTTCCACGGCACCTCGGGAATATAAGACTTAGCCGACGCGCGGGTCCCCGGTGCGTTTGTTGGGTCCCAGAAGTCCGACTGCCTGCCCACATCGTCAAAGTCAGTACCGCCAACAGCGATGTTATAGGGAGTCGAGGCCAGCCCGCTTACCGCAATGCCGAACTTGGCTGCTACGGCGGTATTAAAGTTGTCGCACCCGGCGGAGCCGCCGTCACCCGAAGAAAGAATGACGGTGATTCCTTGCGCAGCCGCTTGCTGCCATAAGGCATTGAAAAAGGCGTTGCCGGCGGAACCGAGGGCAGCTTCGCATGCTCCGAAGCTTTCGCTCAGAATGGGTGCGATGTTGTTATCAATTATGTAGAGTGCCGCGAGATCAACGCCAGCGGTGGTGAACGTGGATTCCGCAATCACGAATTTAATCGTGGCGTTTTTGGCGACCGCTCCGGCCCACTGGATGTCGAGGTTGGCTTCGGCCTCGAGGTCATGGTTGACGATACCTGGATCGGGACCGGTAATGATGATTTGCGGATCATTCTGCGGGAGCCCAAAAAGGCTTCTGAAATTTCTGACATCTTGAATATTAATGTTAGATTCTCCGACTACCGCAATGGCTTGCCCTGAGCCATCCACCCCGGCATTCCAAAGATCTTGAACGTTGTAAATTTTGGCGAAATCGCTGGGGCCGACTGCGAAAAACTGCCCATTAACACCCGTAAAAAATGGAACGGCCTCTCCGGCAATACTAGAATTGGAAAAGGCCCCAACGCGGTGGCTCATGGGCTTTCTGGGAAAGTTGTGCAATGAAAGCACACCGTGAACGACCGGCGCGAGCGCGGCTGGAATCTGCGGATCGCTGATATTCGCCCACCGGTCTTCGCTATTCACAACAAACTTGTGGATCTCGGTGTGAAATGCGCCTTGGACTTGCGCGGCCGTGCCGGAGAACTCGATCACGTTGCGACCATCTCCGATCTTAGCGACCTGGAATCCCTTCGAGCCAAGCCACGTAGTGATAATTTGAATATCGCCATCGGACGGACCAAATTGCCTTCCGAACTGTTCTGGGGTGAGCCATTTGTGGTAATTGGGCGAGGATTGTTCCTGTTGCTCCTCGATCAGTTTCTGAAGCGCAGTTTCCTGTTCGGGACTGCGCTTCAACACAAGAAGCATGCGGTCCATGGGCAAGGCAGAAATCGCCGCGCCATGGTCAAAGGCCGGCACCGCCAACGGATAAGTGTTGCCCTTAAGCACAGTGCGATCGGTATCCTCGACGGCATCTATAATCCGCGACCGCACGCTGCTCGCTTGTGCTAAGGAATTTTGCTTCGCGGTTTGGATTTGCTGAGCACTGACAGGTTTGCCAAACAGGAGGAATAAGAGCAAGAAAAAGGCACAAGCGATGCGCGTAAGGCAGTTAGCAAAAATGTTTTTGAGGGATGCCACGCATTGAGACTGGGCTAGATTCATGGTTTCCTCGATTTTAAGGATGCGGTAACTAAAGATAGGTGGGAGCAAGGTATACCCAGATTAAACTTTTAGCAAGAACCTTGGAAGTAACTGGGGCATGGGCGTCACCAGGCTTCTCGACTTGTTAGACCGCGCCCTTCCAAGACTACTTTGCATCCGCCGGTGGAAAAATAATGTTCCAGAAGCCGGGCATCACATGATCGAATTCCAGAGGAAGCAGCGCTCCATCATTGGTAACTCGGGGCTGGCGAACAACACGACATCCCTGGCGCTCCCCACTGTTGGTGTTCTCAAGTACCAAATGACTATCAAGAGGCAGCGCCTTGGAATACAGAACCATCGCGCCGTGATCGTTGACGGCAATCGTAAAAGTAGGTACGGCAGCTTGGCCCGGAATGTGCAAATTAACTGCAATGCGTATCATTACGCGCTGGCTGCGGCGCCGGTCATTCCGGGGCAGCGGCTGAGGATCCGGCATCATAGATATTTTTGGTAGCGTCACAGTTGTAGCCCCCAAAAATCCATTTCCGGTGACAGCAGTTCGACGCCCACTTCCCATCCTTCCGGGCGGCCGTTGCCTTTCCAGACGATTACGGCAGGGTTTGAGACCTTCGAAATCAAATTTGTGAGCTGTACGCCCTGATCCAGCCCTAATTCTGTGGGGAGTACTACCATACAGCCGTAGGGATTGACGATGCGGGTATACGCTTGGGCACCGAATCTTCGGCCAGCAGAGTCTGACCACTCGATCAGCACTGGCACGCGTGAATTCAGGCGCACGCCACGGCGCTTTTCCCGCTGCTGGATCACAAGGGAAGGTTCTTTACGAAAGCCAACGGTTGATCTTTTTGGCATAAAGCAATGCTAGGGAAGCGAAAAGAGGCGGTCAATAGTACGCGACTTAACGGTTAACGAGAGAGAAAGAGCCTGCACGGGGACTGATTCTGCGCGCGCCGCTCCATTTGTGGCGCCGTCGAGAAAACCGGGAATTTGTGCCCAGACCCCCAATCAGTCTGCAGATTGAACGACTGCAGCAGGCTGCTTGCGGGTAGCCCGATTAATCCAGCCGCGGAACCCTTCCATATAAATGTAAAACACCGGGGTAAGATACAGCGTGACCACCTGGGAGAAAAGCAGTCCGCCGACAACCGCGAGGCCCAGCGGACGCCGGGCCTCCGCACCCGCGCCAAATCCCAGCGCAATAGGCAGCGTCCCCATCAGCGCTGCCAGGGTAGTCATCATGATGGGGCGAAAGCGCACCAGGCATCCGCGATAAATCGCTTCGGCCGGAGGCAGATTCTGTTCGCGCTGCGTCTCAATCGCGAAGTCGATCATCATAATCGCGTTTTTCTTGACGATGCCTATCAGGAGAATGACGCCGACGAACCCATACAAATTTAATTCCGCGTGGAACAATTTCAAGGTCAGCAGCGCGCCGAATCCGGCCGACGGCAGGCCCGACAAAATCGTCAGCGGATGGATGAAGCTCTCGTAGAGAACTCCCAGCACGATGTAAATCACAAGAATGGCCATTAACAAAAGAACTCCCAAACCGGAAAGCGATGACTCGAAGGCCTGCGCCGCACCCTGGAAACTGGTGCTGATCGTGGCCGGCAGTGAGCGCCGGGCCAACTCTTGCACCCGGGCAACCGCGTCACCCAGGGATGTGTCCGCCTTGAGGTTAAATGACAGCGTGACCGCTGGAAGCTGCCCGAGGTGATTCACGGTGAGCGGACCATACGTGGGATTTAGTTTGGCCACCGAATCGAGTGGCACCAACTGGGCGCTGTTCGAGCGAACGTACAACAAGGACAGCGCCGCAGGATCGAGCTGATACTTTGGGGCTAACTCCATGATCACGCGGTATTCATTGTTTGGTGCGTAGATGGTGGAAATTTGCCGCGCGCCATAGCTGGTGTAAAGCGCGTCTTCCACTTTTTGCGCCGAAAGTCCGAGCGCCGAGGCTTTATCGCGATTGATCACCACGTTGACCTGGGGATTCTTGATCAACAAATCGCTGTTCACATCCAGCAAGCCAGGCATCTGGCGCAATTTATTTTCGAACTCTGCCGACGCGCGATACAGCTCTTCGGTATCCGGACTTTGCAGCGTGAATTGGTAGAGCGCCTTGGTGAGATTGCCGCCCACACGAATGGGGGGAAGGATCTGCGGATAGGCGCGAATTCCCGGAACAACAGCGAGCTTCGGACGCAACATTTGCACAATCTGATCGCCAGGTGGACGGTCTTTCGGCCGCAAGCGAATGAACATGATCCCCGTGTTGACGCTTCCAGCTGCGCCGCGCCCACCGCTACCCACGCTCGAAAAGACATTTTGCACGTACGGGTTGCGAAGCACGATGTCGATGAGTTGTTTCTGATGATCAACCATCGCTTCGAACGAAATGCCTTCGGCCGCTTCGGTGAAGGTGAAGATTGAGCCTGTATCTTCGTTGGGCAAAAACCCTTTGGGAATTTCTCGCGCGAGTTCGATGGTCCCGGCCAGCAATAGTACGGAAGCGAACATAGTCGCGAAACGATGCCGGAGGGCCATGCGCAACGTAACGTCATAAGCGCGCTCGAGGGCCTGGTGACCGCGTTCGAATGCATGAAACAGCGCACCGTGCTTTTGCTCTCGCGCCGGACGCAGGAAGCGGCTGCACAACATGGGCGTCAGCGTTAGCGAGACAAACCCCGAAACCAGAATGGCCGCGCCAATAGTCACCGCGAATTCATGCAACAGCCGCCCAAGGATTCCGCCCATGAAAAGAACGGGGATGAACACTGCCGCGAGCGATAGCGTCATGGAAATAATCGTGAAGCCCACTTGGCGCGACCCGTTGTATGCCGCTTCCATCACCGGCTCGCCTTGTTCGATGTGGCGCACGATGTTTTCGAGCATGACGATCGCGTCGTCCACCACGAAGCCAACCGAAAGCGTCAGCGCCATCAAGGATAAATTGTCGAGCGAGTAGCCGAGCAGATACATTACCGCAAACGTGCCCACAATGGATATCGGCAGCGCCAAGCTGGGTATAATCGTCGCCGAAAGATTGCGCAGGAATAAGAAAATCACCATGACCACCAGAAAAATGGTCAGCAGCAGCGTGAACTTGACGTCGCTCACGGCATCGCGAATCGAAATGGAGCGATCGTAGAGCGTCTCGAGAAAAATGGACGGCGGAAGCTGCGTGCGAAACGTCGGCATCAGCTTCTTGATATTGTCGACCACCGCGACGGTGTTCGTGCCCGGCTGGCGCTGAATGGCCAGAATAACGGAGCGCTCTCCGTTGAACCAGCTGGCCACCTTGTTATTTTCCACGCTATCGTTCACTTCGCCCAAATCCTCCAGCCGCACCGGCGAATTGTTGCGATACGCAACTACAATCGGCCGGTAGGCCGCGGCGTTGGTTAACTGCCCCGTCGCTTGCACGGTAACGGCTTTGTTGCTTCCCCACAGCGTGCCGGTTGGCAAATTTACATTCGCGCCTTGCACCGCCGCTTGCACTTCGTCGATGCCGATGTGCCGCACAGCCATCTCGCGCGGATCAAGCTGTATGCGCACCGCGTATTTCTGCGAACCGTAGACGGCCACCTGCGCGACGCCGCCAACCATCGAAATGCGCTGGGCCATAAATGTTTCCGCATATTCATCGACTTGCGAAAGCGGCAAAGTTTTCGAGCCCAGCGCTAAATACAAAATCGGCTGATCGGCGGGATTCACTTTTGAAAACGATGGCGGGCTCGGCATACCCTGCGGAAGCTGCGCGGATGCTTGTGTGATCGCCGTCTGTACGTCCTGCGCTGCCGCGTCCAGGCTGCGGCTCAGTGTGAATTGCAGAGTGATCTGCGTGGCCCCGAGGACGTTCGTCGAGGTCATCGAGTCAAGGCCCTGGATCGTGGAAAACTGGCGCTCCAGCGGCGTGGCCACCGAAGACGCCATCGTCTCGGGGCCGGCACCGGGCAAGCCTGCAAAAACTAATATCGTCGGGAAATCAACACTGGGCAGGTCATTCACGGGCAACTCGCGATAGGCGACGATTCCAAACATCAGAATCGCCAACATCACGAGGGTCGTCGCAATGGGCCGGCGTATAAAAAAATCCGTGAAGTTCATTGCTTTTCCTGCTGCGGATTCTTGAATTCGACCCTTGCGCCCGGCGCCAAGCGGAGCTGTCCATCGATAACCACCGTCTCGCCCGGCTGTAAACCGCTTGTGACAATTGTCTCGTTGCCTACTGTTCTCCCGGTCGTTACCGGGCGCAGCTGTGCCGTATTGTCCGTTCCCACAACGTAAACGAATTTTCCATTCTGCCCTACGTTGATCGCCGGAGCTGGCGCTACCAGCGCATTCGCTTCTGAAGTCAGCCGCATCACCACGTTGACAAATTGTCCGGGCCACAGCTTGCGCCGCTCGTTGCCAAAGGTCGCTTTCATATGAATGGTGCTGGTCGTGTTGTCCACTGTGTTATCGATGAACGTTAGCTTGCCCGTCTCGGAAGTTCCTGGCTCATCGGCCACCTGCGCCGCCACGCGCAGTTGGCCCGCAGTCATATATTGCTTCACAGCCGGAAGATCTTGCTGGGGCACCGCGAAGTTTACGTAAATCGGCGTCACTTGATTGATCACCACGAGAATGGGCACGTCGTTGGCTTTCACCAGGTTCCCCGGATAGACCAGCACGCTTCCCGTTCGCCCATCGATCGGCGAAGTAATCTCGCAATATTGCAGATTGAGCTTGGCGTTATCGATCGTGGCCTTGTCCCCGCGAAGCAAAGCTTCCTGTGAATCAGCCTCGGCGCGAATCGTGTCATATTGATCGCGCGCCACGATTCCCTGTTCAAAAAGTTGCGTGTAGCGTCCCGCCTGCAGTCGCGCGTTCTGAGCCTTCGCTTTGTCGCGTTCGAACGCAGCCTCGGCTTGCTGCAGCGCAACCTCAAAAGGACGCTTGTCAATCTCAAAAAGTAGCTGGCCCTTTCGAGCGTCTTGGCCCTCGTGGAAGTGGACAGACTTCACGATTCCAGTCACTTGGGCCTTCAGCGATACATTGGAATAGGCTTCGACATTTCCAAACGCGCGTACCTCGACCGGCATGCTTTTCTGCACCGCCTTGCCTACCACCACCGGCACAGGGGGAGGCGCCGGCGCCGCGGCTTGCGGTTTTTCGCATCCCGCGACGCCTGCCGTAAGGAACACCGCCAATCCGGCTATAAATGCAGGCGATTTCTTCAGACCATATTTCGGCAATCACAATCTCCTGAACCAGCTAAGGTTGAAAATTCTATCGTAACATCCCGGTGACGGTCTTCACTAAACGTGGCAGAGAGGCGAGTCCCCAGTCCCCCTTGCCAGTCTGTCGCTCTCCGTGGTTTCTGCGCTCTGTGTTAAATTTGTTTCGTGAGACTCTGAACCCTGTGGACGCCACTCCCGTTCCCCAACCTGTTTTTGATATATACACCGAGCCAAAAGATATAATTACGTGGAATAAAAGGCGTTCGCGCCCTTTTGCCACCCATAATTCGACGTACTGGAGAAAACTCAGGTTGCGCACGAACTTATGCACCCGCTGATTGGGTACTGATTGCCATGCCGGTGACTTGTGGCGCTCAGTCTCTGGCTTGCGCACTGTTCTCAAACACTGGACTTAAGTCGTTTAGAATCAGACGGATATAAAAACACGCTGGCGGGKGAGGATAATATGTAAACCGGCCGCCGTTCGATGGTCAGGTTTGCCGGTCACTGAGTTCTCTCCAGCCGGCTTACCGCCGGAATTCAATAGACACCTCTCGGAGCGCTGATTAGAATTCGAATCGCCCCTTGTCGACGCCAAGCGTCTTCGAACCGGTAAGAGGATCGCAATGAAATTAGTCACCTTTCAGGCTCATTCGCGAGAAAGCCGCATCGGCGCGCTCACGAAAGACGGTCACATTGTTGACCTCAATGCGGCTTATGCCCTCTACTTGCGCAACTCTCAAAACGAAGGCGCATTCTATGCCTTGGCTGACGCGCGCGTTCCGGCGGACATGCGCGGCCTCTTCAACAATGGCGACCGCGGGCTTGACGCTGCGCACTGCGCGCTTGAATACGCGGTGAACCACGGACCCGAGATAACCGGCCCTTCGGGCGAACTTATATTTTTTCGGCCTGACGCCGTGAAAATCAAAGCGCCCATCCAGCCCAAGAAATTCTTTCATACCGCAGGAAATTTCCGCGAGCATCACGAAGAAGCCCAAAAGGCTGGCTTTTCCCATCCGGTAATGCCCTGGATTGTTTTTTTTCAAAACGTCGACGCCATCATCGGCCCCGGCGAACCGATTATTCATCCCCAGCATCTGACTGACGAGCTCGATTACGAGCTGGAGTTGGCTGTGGTGCTGAAAAAATCAGGCAAGCATTTCTCGGCAGCCGACGCTCGCGATTATATCGGCGGCTACGTAATCTTCAATGATGTAACCGCGCGCGATATTCAGCGCCGGGAAATGAAATCGGGTGTCTTCAGCTTTTGCAAAGCAATTGACAGCTTCTGCCCGCTCGGCCCGCACATCGTGACGGCTGACGAGATTTCCAATCCCCACAATCTGGCGATGGAGCTGCGTGTGAATGGAAAAATGCGCCAGCAATCGCACTCCAGCAAAATGTCCGTCACCATTCCTGAAATTCTCGCGCACTATTCGCCAATGGGCTATAGCGCCGGTGACGTGCTATCGACCGGCACCGTTTCTGGTGTCGCGGCTTTCAGCAGCGACCCCAAATCCCTTTATCTGAAACCCGGCGACGTGGTCGAGTGCGAGATTGAACAAATTGGCGTGCTGCGAAATCCCGTCATTGCCTGGAAAGACGCTCAGGACGCGAAATCCATAGCTGCGTCCGATTAGAAATTTACGTAACCGAGAGAACGATGATTGCCGAACGACAGAACAAGCAGAACAAAATCGGAGTCTGGACGAGCGAGCTGAACGCGAGCAATGCAATTCGCTCCGCGTTCGATCATGCCGGCCCCGTAAAATTTTACGATACAACCTTGCGTGATGGCGAGCAGAGCGTGGGCATCGTTCTCCCTCCCGAACAAAAGCTCGAAATTGCCAGAGCTCTCGACGCGCTTGGCGTCAGCCGCATCGAGGCCGGCTTTCCCCGCGTTTCGGAAGATGACGCTGAAGCCTTCAAACTCATCGCGAACGCTGGGTTGAAGGCCGAAATCTGGGGATTTTCGCGGGCTTTGCGCGCGGATGTGGACGAGTTGCTGCGGCTCGGGGCACGCGCTGCGGTCATCGAGGCTCCTACAAGCTCGATCAAGCTCGCAGCCTACGGTATCTCCGCGGAGGAATCTCGCCGTCGCGTGGCTGACGCCGTTGCTTACGCGCGCTCCCACGGTGTGAAAGTGATGTTCTTTGCCGTCGACGGCACGCGCACCGATCTCTCTGAGTTGAAACATTTTTACCGCACCGCGCTCGACTCCGGCGCCCAAGAGCTTGCCGTAGTCGATACGATTGGAGCGTGCGGACCCGAGGCAGTCGAGTTTCTGGTACGCGAGGTGCGCGGATGGGTGGCCCCAAGTGTTCCGCTGCATTTTCATGGACACAACGATTTTGGCTTGGCCACCGCCTGCGCTATTGCCGCAGTGCGTGGCGGCGCCCAGTGGATTCAGGGCACCATCAATGGCATGGGCGAGCGCGCGGGCAACGCGGATATCGGCGAAATTGCGCTGGCATTGCGAACGCTTTACAACGTGGAGGTTGAGTTCGACCTCACAAAAATTCGCGAGGCCTCGCGCATCGTCTGCAAGGCTTCCGGATACCAGGTTGAGCCGTGGAAACCTGTCGTTGGCGAAAATTTGTTTATGCGCGAAAGCGGTGCGGTCGCCAGCCAGTTTCACATCCCCGAGGCCATTGAGCCTTTTGCGGCAGACCTTGTAGGCGCAACACGCAGCATCGTGCTCGGAAAAAAGAGCGGCCTCGATAGCATTGCCATTAAGTGTAAAGACCTCGGGATTGAAATCCCCGCCGGGAAGCAGGCCGCGGTTCTTGCGGGGGTGAAGCAACTCGGAACCCGGAAGCGCCGTCTCGTTACCGATGCAGAATTTCGAGACATTATTGAAGCGCTCGGGAAGGCGTAGCGCGTTCGTTGCAGCGTGAGGAGTGTACGTGGATCGCAAACATTTTTACGAAATTATGAATGGCGAGGGTACGCTCGACTACGAGCTTTACCTCAACACCAAGTCGCTGCTCTCCTGTCAGAAACAATTCAGCGACTTCTGCAACCGGGATGAATTGCAATTTCAGGTGGTACACCAAATTGAAGAGCTCTGGATGAAACTCATCGGTTATACCCTCTTGGACATCGACGATTTTCTGCAGCAGCAAAACACCAATCGTGTTCTAACTCTATTCCGCCGCGTGCACATCGCACAGCAATTGATGATTGACCAGATCGCGCTGCTCGAAACCATGTCGCCGAAGGAATACCAGGAAATCCGCCTAAATCTCGGAAACGGCAGCGGGCAGGAATCGCCCGGCTTTCGCGTCCTTCTGAAAATGTATCAGCCGCTTTGGAATTCGTTCAAGGAACACTACCTCGATAAGCACGGCCTTACGGTCGAACAAATTTATAACTCCGGATACACGCACGGTGAGGCGTACATGGTCGCCGAGGCCCTCGCGGAGTTTGACGGGCTCTTCCAGAAATTTCGCTACCATCACATGCAATTAATTTTTCGAACCATCGGGATCGGCGCAAAATCACTCAAGGGCCGCCCCGTCGAAATTCTGGAAGAAGGCATGCGCCAACAATTTTTTCCGGAGCTCTGGGAAATCCGCCACCAAATGACCGATCTTTGGGGCACGCAGTACGGCGTAAAGCGCGACCCGCTCGGCGGCCACCACTGAACTACGATTTGCAGAAAACAGCTCCCGCGCTGCTCCTTGTTTGTAAGCACAACGTCGGCAGATCAGGTTGGAACAAATGTGCGGGATTATTTGTTGTGAAACTGTGGAAGAACTTTTTGTCCAAAAAGACGCGCTTGCTCCGTGCGATTCTCGCCCCAGAGTTCCAGCAATATGTGCCTGCAGCCAGCCTCGCGGTATTCCTCGAGCCGCTCGATGCACTGCTGCGGAGTTCCTGCGATGGGACAAACCTTTTCGAGCACCAAATCAGAAACAGCGCGCGCGGCAGCTTTACGTCCGCCTTGTTCCATCGCTTCCGCAATTGGACGAATTTCTTCGAAGCTGAGTCCCGCGCATTCCAGAAGCGTATCGGCTGAGCCGCGAATGTTCTGCACCTTATTCGCGAGGTACATCGCGGCCATTTCGCGAGCGCCTTCGCGCGCTGTCTTAGGATCTTCTCCAATGCTGCCGACAATCACGGCCCCTAGATCGAGCGGCGCAGGATCTTTGCCAGCTTTCCGCGCGCCCTCTTCCATCAGCGTCCTCGAGTAGCGCACAAACGGAGGTGTGGTGATGCTCGCGGTTAGCAAGCCGTCGGAATGCGATCCCGCAAGCCGCTGCAAAACCGGACCTGTTGCGCCTACGTAAATCGGAACGCGCCATCGCGCGACGTGCGCATCCGGTTTCAACGCAGGAGCGAACGCTGAAAATGCTTTTCCTTCGTATTTCACTTCCGCGCCGGAGAGCATGGCTTGGATAATTTCGATGCTCTCGCGCATCACCGTTGCGGGGCTGGCTTCTTTGCCCTTTTCACCTTCACCAATTTCTTTCATGAAGATTTTTGAAGCGCCTAGTCCCAGCAGAAAGCGGCCTTCGCCGGCGGCATCCTGGAGTACGCGCGCCTCCATCGCAATTTGCACGGGATGGCGCGTGTAAGGAGAAATAATTCCCCAGCCGACAACAATGCGGCGGGTTTCACGCGCGACAATTGCGGTAATCGCCGTCGACGAGCGCGCTTCCATCGAATGTTTGCGCCACCACGGATACGCTTCGGCAAGCCAAAAGCTGTCGAAACCCGCGGCATCACAGGCTTGCGCCATGCGCACGGTCTCGCTGAGCGGCTCCATGCTCAATTGCAAAACGCCAATTCGAAACGGCACGCTCACTTGTTAGTTTCTCCTTGTCGGATGCCTAAGCGATTTACAAAAAGCCCATTACGACGGTTCCGTCCACGAATGTTCCAGCCCTTTCACCAGCGCCCACATGGCGCGATGCAGCGGCGTTGGAACCCCAGTCTCTTCGCCCCACTGAACGATTGCGCCATTCATAAAATCCACTTCGGTTTGCCGCTTTGTCAGAACGTCTTGCAACATGCTGGCCTTATGCTGGCCGGGCGCACGCGCGCCTTTTTGCACAAGTTCGCGAGGATCGCCGTGCAAAGTAATGCCTAAAGCTTTGGCGACGGCCAGCCCTTCCTCGATGAGTGCATTGAACAAATCACCGGCTGGAGCAAAGCGCGTCGCTGCGCCGTGATGCAGCAGGGTAAGCGCGCCGACCGGATTTGTGGAAGCGTTGAAAATAAGTTTGGTCCATTGCGCGCCGCGCGCATCCTCGAGAGGGATTACGCTGAGGCCGCCGCGATTCAACAGTGCGGCCAGTTCTTGGATCTTCGCAAATGGCGTTTTGGTGGGCTCGAATGGGCCGATCCACGTGTCACCGTTGATATCGAAGCCCACGTGTCCCGGTTCGATCACGTGGCCAGCTGGAAACGTAGTACCACGAATCACGAAGCGGACCTGCTCGGCAATGATCTCTTCGTTGCCCACGCCGTTTTGGACGGAACAAACCGGGCTTTGGTCCGAAAATATATGCGCGCACTCGGTTATGGCGCGCCGCGTGTGCGTGCTCTTGGTGGCGACGATGCCAAACTCGCAGGGCGGAATGTTTCGTGCATTCGTGGTCGCGTGAATTCGCGCGGTAAAATTCGCCGCGCCGCTAATTATCAGGCCGCGCTCGGAAATCGCCTGCATGTGTTCTTTCCAAACGTCGTAGGCGTACACTTCCACACCTTCGAGGCGCGAGAGATGCGCCGCGAAAATCCCTCCAATAGCGCCGCAACCCACGACACAAATGTTCATTTCGATGCGCTCCGCTTACTGTGGGCCGGCATAAAAACGCCAGGGAATATTCGCCAAGCATTCACCCTCGTTTTTGCCAACGCGGTAGGTATCTTGCGTGTACAAGCATGTTTGGCCTCCGGAATCGACGACCTGCGGGTGAAAGCTGAAGATCATATTTTCTTTGAGCTCCACATTGCTGTCGGGGCCGATGGCGGGATGCTCGATCATGGTCATGCCGATGGAATGGCCGGTGAGATGGCCGAATTTAAATCCCTTTTTCTCGAATACCGCGGCGGCGGCGCGGTGAACTTTAGAAGCCACCTGGCCATCGCGCATCTGCAGCCTGGCGTCTTCCATGGCCTGGGGATAAACTTCACTCATGGCCAGAGTGCGCGGACTGACGCGTCCACGAATCAGCGGGCGGGAAAACTCCACCCAATATCCCTCGGCGCCGGTGATTTCAAGCGAGTACAAGAGAAGATCGTCGGGAGCGACAACGCGGAGCGACGGTACCTTGAAATGCGCTTCGGCTTCACCGTGTGGCCCGCCCAAAAGAATATTCATCATGCGCGGTCCGGCGCCGCGCGCAAAAAAACGCTCAACAGCCGGCGCCATAATTTCGGCTTCTGTTTTTCCTGGCTCGTAGGCGATCAGCAATTCCTGAAAACCGTCGAGAATTATGTCCATGCTGTCGCGGACGGCAGCGAGCTCGTACTGGCTTTTGACCGCACGGGCCATATCAAAATGAAAATCAAAGGGGACCAATTCGAGCGATGAAGAAGATTGCAGCTCGCGAAAATCGCGCACGGCCATAGTGAAATCGAGGCCATAGACCGCGAGGCGTTTCCATTTCTTCGATTCAGCGTGTTCGCGCAACCACTTGCCGGGAATTTCAGCCCAAATGTGCTCGCGAATCCACGGCTTTGCTTTATCACCGATCCAGCGAGCCTCGCGCGGGAAGATGAGCTGCGGGTCGCCTTCGAGCGGCAGTAGAACATACACGTAGCGGTGAACTATCTCGAATCCGGAAATATAGCGGACAGCTCCCTCGAAACCGGAATACTGGTTGCCGCAGACAATCAGCGCGTCCACATTTTCCGCCCGCATTTTTTCACGCATGTTGCGGTAGCGGCGGTCAATTTCTTCGGGAGTCACCATGCGGTCAGAGTCCTTTTGTCCAACAACTTTTTTTCACCTTGCATCCCAGTGTTCTGGAGCGCTTTAGGCCCGCTGGCGGTCAGGCCAGGCCACAAATTTCAACGGCGGCCAGAGCATATACTTTTGTGGTGTTGAGAAGTGTTTCGATTTTTACCTTTTCGCCTTCGGAATCCCGCGGGCCGCTGGATGGACCATAGTTAAGAGTCGCAATATCGTACCGGGACATGACCGAGGCGTCCGAATCCCAGACCACAGTGGCGCGTTCGGGAGAACTTCCCATTACGCGCTCGTGGCATGCTTCGATGGTTTTGACGAGTTCGTGGTCCTTGCTGATTTGCGCGCCGGGAACGGAAACAAAAATTTCGGACTCAATTTCGTAGGAAGGATGGCTTTTGCGCAAATCGAGCACGAGCTGTTTGACCGCGCGGCGAGCTTCTCGCAGCGGCATCGTTGGCGGGACGCGAACATCGAGAAAGACATCGGTGCGATGCGGCGTACGGCTGGCTCGCCAGGGATGTCCACCGCGGATGCAGCCGACGTTGACGACGCCAGCCTGACCATCGTAACTCGCGTGCTTTTCCCATTGGGCAATCCAGGAATAAATAGGATCGAGAATTTCTTTCATGCGGTAGACGGAATTTTCCTGCTGCTTACCGCGCGTAAAAGCGGTGTGCACATAGTGGCCGTGCGTGGAGAGGCGCACCCATACCGAGCCATAGTGCCCCAGGACAAGCTGCATGTCCGTGGGCTCACCGAGAATGCACATGTCTGGAAGAACGCCGTGAGTAACGAGATGATGCGTGCCAACTCCGTACCCGCGGTATTCTTTGCCAACAAATTCATCGCTCCATTGCGTTTTTTCAATCTCGCCGGAAACGGCGGCAATCGTAAGATCGCCCTGAAGGCGCACACCTGCGCGCATCAGAGCTTTTACGGCTTGCGTGTAACAGACCAGCGCACCTTTCATATTGTAAATGCCCAGGCCGTAAATCATTTTGTCGCAGACGACGGCATTGGGTTTGTAACCAAGACCGGTCAGAAACTTTTCTCCTCCGCTGTTGGAGGTGTCCATGTGTCCGTTGAACATCAGGCTCTTGCCGTTGGCCACTCCTTCCCAGACTCCGACAACATTCGCGCGGCCTTCTTCGACTTCCTGCCAGGAAACTTTTAGGCCGGCGGCATCGAACGCTGCCCGCATATATTTGGCTATTTCTAACTCTTCCCCGGTAGGGCTGGGGATATTTACGACGTCACAGGACATAGCGACAATTTCTTCTTCGCTGATCTGCGACATAATTCTCTGAGCTAAATCACTTTTCACTTTGCGTACGGCCTCCGAGAGCTTAGCTGGGCGTTCGTGCTCGCATCACGATTCTAACGGCGAAAGTCGTCGGGATAAGAGCACAGCTTTTCGTTTCCGGACTCTGTGATCAGAAAATTATCTTCAAGACGCAATCCGCCACCACCTTCCCAATAGATACCAGGCTCGATGGCCAGAACCATTCCCTTTTGAATTACGCCCGGCGCGGCCACATGGGAGTACGGCGGCTCGTGGGCGCGCGCACCGACTCCATGCGCGACGGGATGCGAAGGCTGCCCGGCATATCCTGCGGCGTCAATTCCAGCGCGAATGACGCGATCAATCTCGCCCAGCGGTGAACCGGCTCGCGCGCAATCCGTTGCCTGCTTAAATATTTTCAAGAGCTGATCAAGCAGGCGATTGTACTCCGGGGTAAGGCGGCCGGGGCAGAGATTCTTGGTGAGATCGGTCCAGTAGCCGTCAGCGCAGACCCAGATTTCGACGAGCGTCGGCTCACTCTCGATGACCAAGCGGTGGCTTGTGGCAGTGAAGGTGGCAATGCCTCGACCAGACCAGACCAAAGTAAAGGCGCGGGCCATTTCCACTTTCCCTTTGTAGCCGATGCCAACGGAATGGATGTGGCCTTCAATCATCGCCGCCACTTCGCTTTCTTTCATTCCTGGATGGATGTGGTCGCGCGCGTGTTCCATCCCGATAGCGGCAAGCTCGTTAGCGAGGCGCATGCGTTCGATTTCCTGGGGCGTTTTGATCATGCGGACTTCGGCGAGAAGAGGAGTCGCGTCCACGACTTGTTTGCAGGCGGAGCGAAACGCATCGAAGTAGCCCTGGGTGTAGACGGTGGGCTCGCCAACCATACGGTCGCAAATCTGCGAACCCTGAGAGAGCTCGATACCGACGCGCTCCGTCAATTTGCGTTCGCGCAAGACATCCAGGGCCATATCGAGCGAGCGAGCGGTCGGCGGACGCGGGTCGGTGGGATGATAAAAGCGGAAGTAGCGCACATCTTTGTTCCAGGCGGTGTGTTGAGCTTCACGGTGCTGCGGTTCGATGACCAAAAGCGTGGGATCGCCTTCGCGTGGAAAGATGGCGATGTCATAGCCCTTCATCGTCCAATAATTCGTGAGGTAGAGAATATTGTCGGGCGCGCGAGCGACAAGCGCGGAAAGATCATTTACCGCCATCATTTGGCGAACCCGCTGCCATTTATCTTTATCGAGGGGATAACCCATCGTTCCCTTCCCGTAGTGCTCAGTGCGCGTTGCTTCCCTTTGCCTTCCACAACCATGAGGCTTCTTTACCCTTGATGAGTCTGTAAAGCGCGGTATGCAGTGGCGCGGGCACTCCGATGCGCTGGGCTTCGCGCGCGATCGCCCCACCAAGAAAATCGACCTCGGTCCGCAGCTTGTGATGAATATCGTAGAGCATTGAGGGGGGATGATCGGTGGCGGCGCCGATTTTGTTCATTTCCCACGGGTCTTCGTGGAGCGTGATTCCGAGAGCCTCGGCTACGCGGCGGCCTTCGTCGATCAAATCGTGGAGCAGACGGCCGAGGCCGCCAAATTCTTCTTCGGCGGCGAAGTGCGAGCAATGCGGAAGCTCGGTGAGTGCGGAAACGGAATTCACGGCCGCGTTAAAAATCAATTTCGACCACTGCGCGGGACGCGCGTCCTCGAGTGCAACCGCTTTGAGCCCGGAGGCATTGATGAGATCGGCTGCCAGCTGCACAAACGATTGGGGTGTGTGCGACGGTTCAAACGGGCCCGTCCAAGTTGCGGTGTCCAGTTCGTACTGCACTGCGGTATCGCTGTGACGTGTGCCGCTCATAAACGTGGTGCCGCGAATCACGAATCCTTTCGTCAAACCGGCGATAACCTCTTCGCAGCCGAGACCGTTTTGAGCCGACAGGACTGCCCCGCGCTGGAAAAGGCGGGCGACAGGGTCTACGGCTTCGACCGTCTGCGTAGCTTTGCAGGAAACAATTCCGAGGTCAAACTCCGGCAGATCTTTTGGATCCGTGGCGGCATGAAGCTGGGCGTGAAATTCGTGTTTGCCGGAAACGCGCAGGCCGTGTTCGTTGAGAGCGCGAGCATGTTCCGGGCGGCGCACAAACGCGTGTACTTCGGCAACGCGTGCGAGATGGGCCGCGTAGAGACTGCCTATGGCGCCGCAGCCGATGATGCAGATTCGTTGCGGCATAAGCCTCAGGTGCGCGCGGCGCTTCGTGTGCAGCAAGCGAAAAGAATTGGCGCCAGGTACGCGCTCGAACAATTACGCGGCGTTATCATGCGAGTTTGTGTTGCTGAGTCAACCAAGCCATCAGGCACCGCGACGTGAGTCGAGACGCACCAAAGCCGGCGCCGCCCCCGACTTGACGCGCTCGAAGGCCTGGAAGATTGTGTCCCCGGTATTGTGCGAATCGCTGATGACGATGCCACTTGCAAACAGCGCATCCTGCAATGCCGCGCAGACGGTATGAATTGGAGCGGCGCCGCCCTCGCCCATCCCTTTTGCGCCATTGTAGGAAAAAGGCGAAGGCGATTCGAGATGACCGTAGAGCAGATCGGGCATGTTCATGACGGTGATGGGCGTGTAATCGCTGAAGGTCGCAGTGGTCATGCTGCCGTCGGAATCGTAAGCGCAGGTTTCCATCAGGGCGGCGCCGATGCCATGGGCGGTTGCGCCGTGAACCTGGCCCTCAACGATCATGGGATTAATGGCGCGGCCACAGTCGTCTACAGCAACGTATGACAGGATTTTGGGCTGGAAGGTTTCGCGGTCCACTTCGATTACGGCGATGTGGAGTTGCGCGGCGTAGGTGAGCGTGAGATTGCCGTATTTGCGTTTGAGGTCAGGGACGCTGAACGGCGCGTGGTAAACGTGGCGGCAATTCAGGGTGATGTCCCATAGAGCCTCCGGGATTCCAGCGTTGTTGGTGTTGACGAGGTTAGCCAACCCCCAATAGTTGATGGATCTATTTTTGGCGCCTTTGACGCGAACTTCCGGGCCCTTCTCACCAACGTCGAATTCGAGATCTTTTTCTCTGGCTTTCAGCGCGTGCGCGGCCAAACGCGATAATTCTTTCTTGAGCTTTACCGCGGCGCCGTGAATTGCGGAAAGTCCCGTGACGGCGAATTGGCTGGCGTAGGTGCCGGTGTGACCGGTGTAAACGTTTTGCTCGGAGTCAAAGCCGGGCTTCACACGAACAAGATCAGGCGGAATATTCAACACTTCGGCGACAACCTGCGAGGCGGTCGTTTCATGACCCTGGCCTTGCGGAACTGAGCCGAGGCTGACTACAACCTCGCCGTAAATGTCGAGCTTGATGTTGGCGGCTTTCGATTGTCCGGAATAGGGCGCGAAGGCGTTAATGATTTGCGCCTGGCCAAAGTTGTTTGTGCCGGAGTCCAGAGTGGTGCCAATACCGATGCCCACGAGCCGGCCTTTGGCGCGCGCGTCTTTTTGTTTGTCTTTCCAGTGATCCCAGCCCATTTTTGTTTTTGCGATTTGCAGCATTTGCGCATAGTCGCCGGAGTCATAGACGCAGCCATTCGGCGTGGTATATGGAAACTCATCGGCGCGAATGTAATTACGCAAGCGTATTACATCGGAAGGAATCGCGAGTTCGTGACCGCAAATATCCATGACGCGCTCGAGGAACCAGAGATGCTGCATGCGCGAGTAACCGCGGTTGGGACCTACCGGACATTTGTTGCTACAGATCTGCGAGATATCGAAGCGCACATTCTTGATGCGGTAAGCGCCGGGCAAAACCTGCGCCCAGATGATGCAACCGAGCGGCTCGTAACGTGGATAGGCGCCGCAATCGTCGACGTGGCGGGATTCGATGGCCAGAATGACGCCGTCCTTATCGAGAGCGACGCGCGTGTCGAAGAAGGTTCGTTCGTTACCGTGGGCGCTTCCGAGCATGTGCTCGGTGCGCGTCTCCGACCACTTTACCGGGCGGCCGCCGGCCTTGCGCGAGGCGAGCGCGCAAACGGCCATATAAGGATAGTTCGTGATTTTGATGCCGAAGCCGCCGCCGATGTCGAAACTTTGCATTTTGATTTGGTCGATCCCGACGCCGAGAGCAGGCGAAAGAAATTGCGCAGCGAAGGCGGGGAAACTATTGTTGGACCAAAAATGGATGCAATTTTCTTTGGCATCCCAGGCGCCGATGACGGCGTTAGTCTCCAGAGGCGTGCTGGAGAAACGATGGAAATGCATGCGGCCGATGTGGACGATGTGCGCGGCTTTGGCGAAGGCTTCGTCCACCTGGCCGTACTCGAACTTGCCTTGCCAAAGCAGGTTCGTTGCTGCGCCGGGATGCAGGATGCTGCGGTCAGTGAGAGCCTCCTCGGCGGTAAGGACCGGCGGCAGGGATTCGTACTCGACTTCCACCAAGTCAGCGGCATCTTCGGCGGCGAGGCGCGTCTCTGCGACGACTGCGGCAATCGGCTCCCCCTGAAAAATAACTTTGCCGACGGCCATGGGATAATCGAGAACTTTTTGCCCGGGGCCGGGGCCGATTTCAATGAAGGGCTGCACCATGGCGGCAACTTCCGCGCCGGTAAGCGTGCAAACCACGCCGGGCGCGCTGGCGGCGCGGGAAACCTCGAGACGTTTGATATTGGCGTGGCCATAGGGTGAGCGCACGAAACGGATGTGTAGCATTCCGGCGAGCTTGTGGTCGTCGGTAAAGATGCCGGCGCCTTGCACAAGACGCGTTTCTTCCTTACGCTGAACCGGCTTGCCAACCCATTTGGTTTCTGGGGCGGTCGCGCTGCTATTGTCAGGCTTGGCTTTCAGTGCCACTTCTAGCCCTTCCTCATATTTCTGAGCAAACCTTTTCTAACGAACGGATGCGCTAAGTAAGCGCGGCCTGCAAGGAGTCAATTAACTTTTGGACGTTTTTCTTGGCGAGCGGTTCGAGCAATCCGCCGGCCAGAGATGCGATGCGACCTACGACATTGGCTTGGCCAGACCAGACAACTTTCGTGCCGCCGGATTCGGGAACGAGATCGAATCCGGCCCGCAATGTCGCCGTGCCCCCGGGAACGTCACCTGTGCCTTGATACAGCGCGTGCTTGGGCTTATCGGCTTCGGTGAGTGTGAGCTTCACGGCGGCCGTGCCGCGAATATGCGAAATGCCGACGCGTAGCTTGACGAGAAAAGCGTTGCCGTCGAGAGTCTCCATGCTTTCGTAGTCGGGCAGCAGGGGAGCGAATCGCTGGGGATCCACGAGAAGAGCATAAACCTCCTCGGGTGTTCTTTTTACGACGAATGCATCGCCAAACTTTATTTCCATGTTTTAGTGTTGCTGCGCGTTTGCGCTGGAAAGTAAAACGCCAGCCGCGGCGCGTATCGCTTTCAAAACATTTTGGTAACCCGTGCAACGGCAGGTGTTGCCGGCAATGGCTTTGCGGATTTGTTTTTCGGTTGGCTGGGGATGCCGCGCCAGCAAATGAACCGTGGAAAGCAGCAGCCCTGGCGTACAAAAGCCGCACTGCAGACCGTGATTGGCGGCAAAGGCCTGCTGCACGGGATGAAGCTGGCCGTCGGTGGCCAATCCCTCGACTGTGGTGATTTCACCGTGATCGGCCATGATGGCGAAAAGGGTGCAGGATTTTACGGCCCGGCCATTGAGCAGAATCGTGCAGGCACCGCAGTATGATGTGTCACAACCGATGTGCGTGCCGGTGAGGTTGAGCTCTTCGCGAAGGAAATCGACGAGAAGCATGCGCGGTTCGACGGTGGCCTCGCGAGGCCGGCCATTCACTTTTATGCACACCAGGATTTTCCCAACGCTTTTTTCAGCGGGCGACATATTCGTGAGTTGCCTCCACGTGTTCACCGCGGGCGCGACGGGCGGCGATGCCTATGGCGCGCTTGACCAGGGCGCGCACCAAAACGCGTTTGTAATCGGCGGAACCGCGCGTGTCGCTGGTGGGCTCCGCCGCGGATCTTGCCGCATCGGCGGCTGCTTCGACAGACTGAGCGTTGATCTGCTTGCCGCGCAACGCGGCTTCGGCCTCTTTAGCTCGAATCGGGATGAGGCCCACACAGCCTAGAACGATGCGCGCGTCGTCGCAAGTACCTTTGTCGCCGAGTGTAAGTTGCACGGCGGCACTCGCGGTGGCGTAAACCGAGGGGCAGCGCTTGAAGGCGATGTACGCGCCCGCACTGTTTTTCGGCGGAGCCTTGACGAGCACTTCGCGGATGAGTTCGCCGCGGCCAAGAGCAGTCGTGTAAGCGTCAGTGACAAAGTCCGCCAGCGGAACGGTGCGCGCGCCTTTGGGACCCAGGCAATTGAGCGATGTTTCCAGGGTCAGGAGAACGGGAAGCCAGTCACCGCTGGGATCGGCTTCCGCGATCGAGCCGCCAATGGTGCCTTGATTGCGGATTTGAACGTCGGCGATGCCCGCTGCGCAATCGTGAAGAATGGGAATGCTTGCGGCGATTTCTGAGGCTTCAATGTCGGCGTGGCGCGCCAGGGCGCCAAATACGAGTTCGCCTTTCGTCTGCTGAATTCCGCTGAGTCCCGGGATGAAATTCAAATCGACGAGATCACTCGGGCGCGCCAAGCGCATTTTCATGAGCGGAATCAAACTTTGTCCACCGGCGAGGGGACGCGCTTCTTCGCCTAGTTGTAAAACGAGGGCAACCGCTTGTTCGAGCGAGGCGGCGCGGTGATACTGAAATGAATGCGGGTACACTAGAATCCTTTTGGACGCCGGGACTGGCGCGGGCTCAAGCTGGAGGGAGGCGCCGAAAATGTCCGCGAGCGCAAATTCTAAAGCGAACTTCGCGCGCAAGCAAGAGAGAATGCGATGTTTGAGTTGCGTGAATTGACATCGGACTGAGCATCACGAATTTCAAATATCCGAGAGTTTCAATCGCGATGAAACAAACCGAAATCGTGCCCATTTTGCTTGCGGCGGGAAGTTCCCATAAGCTCGGGTTTCCAAAGGCTCAGGCTCGATTTGGTGAGAAGACCGCGCTTGAAATTGCCGCGAGGAATTGCGTGGGGCTGGCGCCGCCGATCATTGTGCTGGGCAGCGATGCTGCTGAAGTGAGAAAAGCGGCGCCTCGCAACGCACACGTCGTGCTTAACCGCCGGTGGCGCGACGGACAGCTCAGTTCCCTGCTCGCGGGGTTGAGGAAGGTGCCGAAAGGTGCGGCGTTCATGATTTATCCTATCGATCATCCTTTGGTTACCAGAGACATTGTGCAGCGGCTGGTGCGCGCGTTTCGTGCGAGATCCGACGAGCAAACGATTATCATGCCCCGGTTTAAAAGGCATCCCGGCCATCCCGTGATTTGCGAGGCCGAGATCCGGAAGGAGCTCGCTAAAGCGAGAACCGCGAGAGAGGTTGTTTATCGAAAGCGGCGGAGGATTCGCTATGTGGTCGTACGTTCGGCAGGGGTGTACCTCGATTTCGGCACCCCGAAAACATACCTGGAGTGCTTGCTGATTTTCGGGTCAACAGAAAAACGGGCGGATAGAGCGTCCCGCATCTTCTCTTAGTGGCCGCGAGCGAAGCCCAGAGTAATTCCTAATAGGGAAATGAGTATGAGAGCAGAGCCGACGATGGCAACGCCCTGCGGGGCAGGGCCGCGGCTCGCAGTCTCGAGCAAAACTCCGAAGGGAAAAAGGAAGGAGCCGAGAAATAATCCAAGCGCCAGCCAGAAGCGCGTCGATTCTCGAAAGGCTGCGCGATCAAAGGCCACGCCAAGAACGATGAGCAGCATGGCGAGGCCAATCCAGTGGCCGTGGACATCTACGTCGCGCACATAAATGTATTGCGCTTCGGTGTATTGCTTTAGCGCCGCCTGCGATTCGGGCACGTTGCGCTCGGCTGCGTGAACGAAACTCATTGCCAGCGATGAGCCGATGCGATCGAGTGCTTGGTGCTCGGCGAAAACCGCGTACCATAATCCGAAGGCCATCCCACAGGCCGCGAGGACGAACCCGCCGATGAGTAGCATCTTGCGGGAAGCGCCCATGGAACCCGGTGCCGCGTTCGACGGCGTCACGGTCACAGATTTCGTGGGGCTTCCGGCGATGGCGTCCAGGCGGCCGGTATAGCGCAGAACTCCGATGCCCATCGCCAATAGAGCGATGATGACGAAGAGACCGCCAGTATCCGCAAGCCCGCCAGCGACGAGGCCGTACTTAAGCTCGAGGAGTACGCACCCCGGAAGCATCACTCCGCCCAGCAAGAGCAACACGGCCCACCGCACTTTCCATTTGGCGCGGAGGTCCACGTAGGGCTGGATGAATGCCAGGATGATGGCCAGCAAACCGAACTCGATAATGTGCGAGTGGGCGGCGACCTTAACGGCTCTGTCGCCCTGCAACTGGCCGTATTCCGCAAGCGTACCCGTTATGGCGGAACGATCGCTGCTCGACGCCTCTGCGGCAAGGTTCGAAAGAATCGCAGAATCCAGAGCCTCATGATTATAAAGATCGACTGCTGCATAATACGCGCCGTGGAAAAATCCAGCCAGAATGAGAAGCGTGCCCCCCACTAAGAGAATTCGACTTTCGCGGCTACGGCTGCTGAGCAAACCATCCGGCTCCACTTGCACCGTTTTTCGATTCGCTGTACGGAGATGTCTCCACAAGCCCAGCAACTCGCCCGCGAAAGCCAGAAGAACCAACAGACCCCCAAGATCGGCGAAAATGCTGGCCCAACCAATAGCTCGCAACGGGCTGTATGCGAGTCCAACATAGTGAATAAGGAAAACGCCCACCGGCAAGAGACACGAACCGAAAATCAGAAGAATGGCCAGACGCTTTCTCCAAATTTCGCTGAGTGCTACCCACGGCTGTACCAGCGCAAGCAGAAGCGCGAGATATCCGAAATCAATCATATGGACGTGGGCATCTACTTTTGTACCGCGATTTTCGAGGAATCTGCCGGCGTTCTGAAAGTGGGTAAGTACGGCTGCAGAATCTCGATCGGCCGCGGCCTGCGCGGCGGCTGCGAGCGATGTGCCGACGCGTGACGCGTTTTGATGGAGCACGAAGACGGCGAAGATGTCTCCAAGGATCATGCCAGCCAGAATCAGGCCGATGCCGCCAAGGATCAACAAACGCCGCGCGCTAGGCCGCGCAAAACTCGCGGCTCGCGCTTGCGACGAGTTCGCCTCCGCATGAAGCTGCCGCTCCTCGATCATCGAATGAGTCTCCTCCTATGCCACAGCTTCAGGCCTGAACGGCGGGCGTGCTGCCATGTTCTGCGGACTTAGAACGAAACGCCGGCACTACGTGTTTCGCGAAAATATCCTGCGTCTTGATGGATTTCCAGTGCTCGATTCCTCCAAAGTTCGCAACGATGGCGAGTTCGGCGATCTCTTCCATGGATTGAAGAGTGCGGATTTGTTCGATCACCTGCTTCGGCGTGCCGATAAACGCGATGCCCTGCCCTACGATTTCGTCGTAGGCGAGTTTGGTTAACGATTCGAGCGCGCCGCTGGCATAAAATCCATAGCCCTTGGCGCGCAGCTCCGCTTTTTTCTGTTCCTCTTGCAGAGATTCAACGGGCGACGCATTGAAAGCCAGGAAGTTATGCAGAGCCGTTTCGACTTCGCGGCGAATCACCGTTTCGTCTTCATCGAGATAAACCGGGCGAATATAAACGATGTTAGGCTGATGGCCGTTTTTCCGGCAGGCCTGTTTGTAAATTTTGAGCGGCGCTTCCAGGACTTTGTACGGCAGCAGCGGCGGGACGAAGATTCCCCATCCCCGCTCGCCCGCCATTTGATAGGTCGCGTCGCTCGTGCCGCCGGTGAAAAGCGGAGGATGCGGCTTTTGCAGCGGTTGGGGAACCACGGAAACATCTTTTACGTTGTAATATTTTCCGGAGAACGAGAATTTTTCCTGCGTCCACGCGCGCAGCAGGATTTCGATGGCTTCGTCGTAGCGCGGCTTGCTTTCTTCCAGAGGCATGCTCGAGGGACCGAAAAGCCAGGCGTGGCCGCGGCCCAACCCGCACTCGAGGCGCCCATTGGTGAGAATATCGGTCTCTCCAATCATCCCGGCAAGGCGCATTGGGTTCTCGAGTGGGAGCGTGTGCAGAGCGGTGCGGAAGCGAATGCGCGAGGTACGCTGCGCGGCGGCTGCAAACAGGGCCAGGGGATTGGCCGAAATAGAAAAGTTAGAAAAAAAATGATGGTCGATAACGGAATACACGTCAAACCCGACTTGATCGGCGTGTTCAATTTGCCGGAAGATTTCCCAAGTCAGGTCGGCGTGAGATTTTCCCGGGGCCGCCTGCATCTCCGCATAAATACCGAAACGCATTAATGTTTTCCTTTACAACAAATTCTTACTCGGAAACCCAAGTAAATTCTCCGGCGCCGGAGTTTCACAGCGGATCGGGCGTCAATTGGCGATACTTCCCGGCAAAAAAAAGCAGTGGCGAGCCGGAGTGAAGTTCGGCGGACTCCACTTCAGCTAGAAAAACAGTGTGGTCGCCGGCCACGTGCGCGGAAACCAAGGCGCAATCGAGCTGGAGCATGGAGCCCTCCAGCAACGGCGTACCGCGCTCCGAAAAGCGGAAGGCCACACCCAATTGCCGGGCCTCTTGCTCGGACTGCTCCGGATGAGAAAAATATTCGGCGAGCGGCGTTTGATCGCGCGCGAGAACATTGATCCCGAATTGTTTTTGCTCGTGAATCAGGGGAAGTGTGTGCGCGCGCTGGTCTATACACACCAGCACAAGGAGAGGATCGAGGGAGACGGACGTAAAAGAGTTCGCCGTCATTCCATGAATCTGGCCGTGACTCTGGCCCGGTTCGCGCAAAACCGTAAGGACGGTTACGCCTGTAGCGAATTGTCCCATCGCCTTGCGAAATTCAGATTTGGTCAGGGGCATCGGCGGAAGAAGAAAATACCACAAAGCAGGCACTGCCCGGCCGCCGATATTTTAACCGGCCGGGCTGCGAGAAATACAGGTCGTGAACTCCGCTAGAATTCAAACTTCAGGGCCAATTGAATCTGCCTCGGATTGAAGACCGAGCGCGGTGTGCCGTAGAGTGGGTTGGGCGAGCCTTCCCGGAACAAGGGTCCGCCTCCGCAAACACCCGGCCCGCSCACGGGACAGAAATCCGCCGCCCCATAGACAGTGTTGAAAAAGCGCACATTCAATGAGTTGAGCAAATTGAAAGCCTCGGCAATGAACTCGAGCTTTCGTTTTTCACCGACAGCGAAACTGCGCGAGAGGCGCAGGTCGACGGTTTTGAGCGAATCGCCCTTGAACGTATTGCGCGGCTCGATGCCGACGCGATCATTGTTGCCAAAAACATCGCCGTTGGCATCGAATCCGGCGAACTTGGTGAAGTACTGCGGCGATTGCAAGGTGACGATTGTGCTGAAAAGAAAATCGCGCGCGGCAATATTCCACTCTTTGGAAGTCGACAGAGTGGCATTGGCGACGAGCCGGTGGCGCAGATCATCGGCAGAAACGGCCCGCTCCGCTCTGAGGTTTTTGCTGTCCTGGGGGATCAGAACGAAGCTGGGGTTGGGACCATCGTCCAGCGTTTTTGAAAATGTATAGCTGACGCCGTAGGAGAAATTGTGGCTCAGCCGTTTGTTCATGTTGACGAGCAAGCCGTCAAATACGGAGTCCCATTGCGAAGTAGCCTCGAAATATACGGCCCAGCGGGGATCGCGCGTGCCGGGGAACAACGCTGTTGTAGCGAGATTCGGGTAGTTGCGTCCGCACGGTCCGCCTGCGGGTAGAGCCACCGCGTTCGCGTAATACACGTTCTTGCAGCCCTGTCTGCCCCTGGAATCGCGAGCTAGCACCTGCGCGCTGGGGTCGGGTTGGTTCACATTAAAAAAACTGCCGAGGTGCACACCACGAACGTGAAGGAAGCTAATGCTTAAGCTTGTATCTGGCAGTGGTTCAAATTCAAGGCCGAGACTAGCTTGAATCCCGTAGGGATTCTTATGGTTCTGATCAAAGCGGACGATTGTTGCATCACCAAAGAACCCGCAGTTAGCGATTGGTTGACATGGCGGAAACGGATTCGTAGAGGGAGCCGTACGATTATCGGGATACGCTCCATTATTGAGCAAAGCACTCAGGGCAATGGCGGTGATGTCCGGGCCGCTGGCAAAAGCAAACAAGCGCGTTACCGCGTTAAGCGAGTTTTCGGAAGGGCGGCCGGGATATTTTCCGAGGGTTCCGCCGCAGGATGGAATCTGGCACGCAAGCAGTGGGGACGGGATCGTGCCGTGGAACAATCCAAAGCCCGCGCGAACAACAAAATTACGTTTGGTGCCCACGCTATAGGCCAGACCCATGCGCGGATCAAAGTTTTTCCATTGAGTGTTCAGCACACCGGCTGGCCAGGTCTCCCATTCCCAACGAACCCCGGCATTCAGGGTCAGGCGGTCAGTGGCGCGCCACTTGTCTTGAAAATAGAGTCCATCATAGGTGTGGTCAAGAATACCTTTAGCCTGGTTACGGATCGCCGGCAAGATCGAAGAGCCTCGATAAACGGCCGTGTCGATGGAAGGCTCGGTAAAATCGGGCGCGCGGAAGCGTTCAAAGAAAATGACGAAGGGCGCAGGCCCTGTGCCTGCAAAATCTCCTCTGCCGAGGTAGGCGTCGAGGCTGGCGAAATCCGCTTCAAAAGGATAGAAGAGCGGGAAAGATTCGGTGGTGCGGACGTGATTGTAATTCCCGCCGAAGCTGAAGGTGTGCCGGTCATGATTCATGGTGAAATTATCCACCAGCTCGAAGCGCGTCTCGCGATAGAAATCGGGATTGCCGCGGTTCACGCCGGTGGCAAACGTGTTGGCAACCTCAAGGTGCGGCTGCGTGGTGACCGTCGGAAAATCAAACGAGCGGCGCGCATATTGCAGACGCAACTCGTTAATGTGCTTCGGCGTAAAGACGGACGTTAGGCTGCCCGCAAGCGACTGATCGCGGTAAAAATTATTCTTGAAGCCCGACGGGAGATCGAAGCCATCATTGAGAGGGGACTGATTGGTAAGGCGCCCATCGTTGATGAAATAGCGCGCGAACATGGAGTGCTTGTCGCTGATGTGATGATCCAAGCGGATGAAACCATTATCGCTATTATTGGTTCTGAGCACGCTGCCGAGATTAGGCTCGGGCGCCAATTTGAATCTGTTGACCTTCACGGAGTTGATGGCGGCAATATTCGCAAGCACCGCCGAATTATAAAAGGGGGATTCCCCGCGGCGCTGCACCTCGTAATTGGAATAAAAGAAAGTTCTATCCCTGGCGATGGGGCCACCCAGGGCCGCGCCGAACTGATTCTGCCGGAGCACGTGCGCGCCCGTAGCCTGAAGAAGGTTGACGGCGTCAAGCTTGTCATTACGGAAATATTCGTAAAGCGAGCCGTGAAAATCGTTGCTGCCGCTGCGGGTGATGATGTTCACGATTCCGCCAACGGCGCGGCCAAACTCCGTCGAATAATCGGTATTGATCACGCGAAACTCTTGCACGGATTCTTGCGGCGGCGTGCCGCGCTGGATTCCCGAAGCCGTGGACACGTCGTCGGCGCCATCCACAGCAATAAAATTGTAGTGAATATTCTGTCCAGCGAAAGAGAGCTTGGTCACCGGCTCAACGATAACGTCGGTGTTGCCGGAAGTCGTGTCGCCAATCTGCACGGCGGGTGAGAGTAAAGCGAAATCGATGAACTCGCGCCCGTTTACCGGCAGGTTGACGATCTGGCGCTCGGTAATCACCGTGCTAACCTGCGTGCGCGTAGGCTCGGCCAATTCCGAAGTAGCCTCGACGCGGAGTTGTTCTTCTACATTGCCGGGAGATAACGTTATGTCGAGTGTGGCAGCTTGGCCGACTTGCAGCGTCAGGTTCGCGCTTTGCTTGCGAAAGCCGGCCATGTCGACGGTTACGGTGTAGTCTCCCGCGGGCAGCGCCGGCAGGCGATAGTCGCCATTATCCGAGCTCTCGGCGGAGCGGGAAAAACCTGTGGCGTTATTGGAAATTGTGACCGTGGCTTTCGCGATGGAGCCGCCTGTTGAATCCAGAACTTTTCCTTCGAGCGACGCGCTCACGCCCTGCGCATAGCCAGGCGTCCTGACGAAAAACAGCGCGGCCAAACATACCAACGCGCGGATGCACATAAAACTTTTAGAATATCTCATTTAAATCGTTCCCCCCACCCGTTACAAGCTAAGAAAGCTGCGAAGCCAGTCCTCGTTTATAATAGCCGTCTAAGCGTGTCAAGAAATTACACCGGTGGAGTTGTTTAAAAGGTTTTTGGACCGGAAGTTGGAGCTTAACGTGTTTTTATGCCAGGATTCATAGCATGAGCCGAACAATCGCGATCCTGGGCGGCACTGGTCCGGAAGGAACTGGGCTCGCCTATCGCTGGGCATGCGCTGGAGAAAAAATTATTCTGGGCTCGCGGGATGCGCGGCGCGCGCAGGATATCGCGCGGGTAATCGGCGAAAAGGCCCGCGCAACGCAAAATGTGAGTGGCGCGCAAAACGCGCAAGCGGTGGGCGCTGCGGATGTCGTTGTGTTGACTGTTCCCTTCGCCGGGCATGCGCCATTATTGAAGCAACTGAAATCTGCGTGGAAGCCGGGTACGATTCTGATTGATACGACGGTGCCACTGGCTGCGTCCGTCGGGGGATCGCCAATGCAAACGCTGGGCGTGTGGGCCGGTTCTGCCGCCGAACAGGCTGCCGAGCTTGTGCCGCCGGGTGTCAGCGTTGTGGCTGCGCTTCAGAATCTCTCCGCCGAATTGCTGGCGACCGACGGGCCGGTTGATTGCGACGTGGTCGTGTGCAGCAACGACGAGCGGGCACGCGCGGTTGCCAGTGAGCTCGCCGAAAAAATTCCCGGTGCCAGGGCGCTCAATGGCGGGAAGCTCTCGAACGCCAGAATCGTGGAGCAGCTCACGGCTTTGCTTATCACGTTGAACATGCGTTACAAGGTTCATGGAATTGGAGTACGTTTCACGGGAGTGCCTGCGGGAGTGGAACCTAGGAAGTAATTTCTTAATTTCGTTTCGTTGCGCTTCGCTATTCACCGCGTATACCCTATTTCGCCCTGGCTCCCCTCTCGCGCAGCCATCGCGATGTTGCGGGGCCAATCCCCTGCTGTCGAGGAAGGTCAGCCAAATCCTCCGGATCATCGACATCAAATTCAATGCGCGGATTGCGAACGATCTTCGCGCTTGCGCCCGCTCGTTCCGCTTCCGCTTGATGCAGCGCGAAGCTCCCAGGCCCAAACCGCGAGGGGAATAAACAAGATGGCGATCGCAGTAACGCGTTTGTGCCGGTGCCATCGCGTGACGGAACCAGCACGGCGGAGGGTGCTGGCTCAAGTGCCGCGAATAAAGGCTCGATGTCGGCCGCAGTGACGAGCGGGAGATCGATGGGCAGGCGCAATAGACAGGTTGCCCCCTGTTCGGCGCAAAACCGTGAAGCAAAGTCCACGGAATCGCTTTCGGAACGCTGCGTGTTCTCGCGAATGGGCTCCCAGCCGCGAAGACCTGCCTCGTCGAGAACCTGCGGTTCGGTCGAAACCACAAAAACCCGATCTACGGTTCGAACCTGGGCCACGCACGCGAACACATCGACGCGCATGGCTTGCACCAGGGAGATACGTTCGGCGAGGTCGAGGTGCTGGGATAGACGCTGCTTGACTTGAGAGAAGGATTTGACCGGAATGAGAATTGCTCGCACGGGCGCGGACGCGGTTGCTTGCTTTGCTATGCGATGGCCGCCGCACGTCGCCGGGCGGACAGAGCAACAACTGCACGCGCTAATCCGATTTTTTGACTCGGGGTGCGCATGATAGTGGGACGTACGACGGTGTGTATGCCGAGCGCCTCGATGCCAGATGCTTCCCGTTCATCAAGAGGATCGATCACGATGGTGCCGGCGAAATCCGCATAGAGTTTGGCAACGCCGAGCGCCGATGCTTCATAGCCAAGTTGCTCCATCATTTTATCCGATGGTCCTTTGAGCGACTTGCCGCCGACCAGTGGGCATACAACGAGGACGTCCGCTCGCCGCTTTCGCAAAGCTTCCCGAATTCCAGGAACACCTAGGATCGGTCCGATGCTAATCAACGGATTACTCGGACAAACGACAATTGCGGAAGCCGTCTCGATGGCTTTGAGAACGCCTTCCGCAGGCCGGGTTTTCTCGATCGCTGTAAAGTGAATGGCCTTGACGACCGGCTCGGCGCGGTGCTTGACAAGGTATTCCTGCAAGTGCAGCAGACCTTCGCTGGTATCGAGAAACGTCGGAGCAAACTGGTCGCACATGGGGAGTATACGCGCCTTCACGCCCAGTGCTTGCCGGATCGAATCGGCAACTTGTGTGAGCGTGGCGCCGCTGGCGAGCATGGCCGTCCGATGAATGTGCGCGGCAAGATCGCGGTCACCGAGATTGAACCAGGCCTCGCGCCCAAACTTGCGCAGGTGTTCGAGAGTCGTAAAGGTTTCATTGCGGAATCCCCAGCCCGTTTTTGGATTTACTACTCCGGCGAACGTGTAAGTGACGATATCGAGGTCTGGAGAAATCCGCAGTCCGTGCAGAACAATGTCATCGCCGGTATTTACAATGACCGTCAAATCGCGTGGGTCTATAGCCTTAACCAGACCCGAAAGCAGCTTCGAAGCTCCGATGCCCCCGGCCAGTGCGGTGATGTTCATCAATACCGCGGCCCGGTGACCAGCGTGTGCGGGGTAGAATCCACCAATTGCAATTGCAGCCGCGGCGGTATTCCGCATTCTTCGGGCATTTCGCGCGCAAAGGTTTCGCGGATGCGGTACGTGGTCGTTCGCTCCGCGGGAATTCGTCCAATGGAGCGAATCATGGCGCGGAATTCTTCCGGCCAAACGCATTCACCAAATTCCGATCCCGCGGATTTCGAGATGCTTTCTTCCATGAGCGTGCCGCTAAAATCGTTCGCGCCGGCTTCGAGACATGCCAGCGCCCCGTGAAATCCGAGCTTCACCCAGGAAACCTGAATATTTGGAATCCATTTTTGAAACAAGAACCGCGCCAGCGCGTGGACAACCAGGTCCTCGCGCAAAGTGCTGCCGGCGCGCGCGGCGCCCCCTTGAAACAGCTTCGTGCGCGAGTGGATGAACGCCAGCGGTACAAATTCGGTGAAGCCTTGGGTCTCTTTCTGGATTTCGCGCAGCAACAGCATATGACGTACCCAATTCTCGGGCTGCTCCGTATGCCCATACATCATCGTCGAAGTCGACGGGATACCCAGTGAATGGGCCGCCTTGATAATTTCTACCCACTGACGGACTTTTAATTTGTTAGGGCTCAGTTGGCGCCGCACAGAGTCGTCTAAAATCTCGGCCGCCGTGCCGGGAATGCTTCCGAGCCCCGAGTCTTTCAGCATCAGGAGATATTCGCGCAGCGGTAAACGCGTTTTCTCGACGCCGTAGGCAATTTCCATCGGCGAATAGGCGTGGATGTGCAGATCCTTGAGCGCATTTTTGAGGGCACGCAGCAGCTCGCGATAATAAAAGCCGTCAAGATCCTTCGGCAAACCGCCCTGAATACAAACCTCGGTTGCCCCGCGTGCTTGCGCCTCTCTGGCTTTATGGATCAGCGTTTCATGCGAATGGAAATAAGCGTCAGCATCGCCAGGCTTGCGGCTGAATCCGCAGAACGAGCAGCCGATAATGCACACATTCGTAAAATTCATGTTTCGATTTACGACGTAAGTGATCGCTTCGCCCGTGATGCGGCGGCGCATTTCGTCAGCAACTTTGACGAGCGCGAGCAAGTCCGAGCCCTCGACCCCCGATAGCGTCATACCATCGTCGAAGTTCAACTCCATGCCGGAGAGCCCGCGTTCGAGCACTGCACGAACTGGGGCACTGGCGGCGGCAAGTGCGTCGTCCCACGCTATCTGGCCCCATCGGGAATCAAGTGCTTTGGGCAACGCTAAACCTTTCCTCCCGTGCATATGCATCGGCATCCAGCAATTTCTCAAGATGAGGACGCACACCCGCAGAAACAAACTCCGGCTTGCGCGCAAATTCCGGGTAGATTGCCAGGCGCTCTCGCAGCTTGAGTCCGGCCGCTTCCGTGGCTACCCGCAGGCGAGCAATCTCCGGCCACGCCGCCTCCGGATTTATAAAATCAGGCGTCACTGGCGAAATGCCTCCCCAATCGTTGATGCCGGCCCCGAGCAGCCTCGGAAAATCAGCATAACTCAGGTTTGGCGGCGCTTGAAGATTGATCTCGCCATCGAGAATCAATCGCGCTACGGCAACGGTTCGCAACATCTCGTCGAGGGATGGCTCGGGATGGGCCGCCATAGGAATGCCCGGCTTCGCGCGAAAATTTTGGATAATCACTTCCTGAATGTTTCCGTAGCGACGATGTTGCTCGCGAATCGCTAGCAACGAATCCACGCGCTCTTCCAGTGACTCGCCGATGCCGATGAGGATTCCCGTCGTAAAGGGGATGCGCAGGCGTCCAGCCGTTTCCATAACGCGCAACCGCAGAGCCGGCACTTTATCCGGCGCGTTGAAGTGGACCTGCCCCGCGCGCATCAAACGAGGGCTTACATTCTCCAGCATCAAGCCCAGGCTCGCATTCGATTCCCTCAGCCGAAGCATTGCGTCTTCATTCATCACGCCAGGGTTCGCGTGCGGCAGCAATCCAGTCTCTCGCAGCACCAATTCACACATCGCGGCTAGGTAATCAAGCGTGTGCTCGTAGCCTCGCTCGCGCAGAAAATGCCGCGCTTCGGGGAAAATTCTTTCGGGCTGGTCGCCGAGGCTAAACAGCGCCTCCTTGCATCCGGCACGTCGTGCCGCCTGAGCGGCGGAGAGCACCTCCTCTCGAGTCAGGAAATGAGCGCCCGCTTGCCCCGGGTCTTTTCGGAATGTGCAGTAGCCGCAGTAATCGCGGCATAATGTTGTCAGGGGTATGAAAACTTTCTTCGAAAAGCTGATCGTGCGCCCTTTATAGCGCTCCCGGACAGCCCTCGCCGATTCGAGAAGTTCCTCTGTGGATGCATGCTCCAGGACGTGCAATGCTTCAGCGCGATCTAAGCGCTCGCCGTTGGCTCCAGGCGCGTTAAGCCGCGGCTCCTGAACAGTGGCGTTCTGTTCGGGCTGCTGTTCGCGAATGTCTTTCAACGGCACAGAGCCTCGCGTCGCCTACCTTACCTGAACAAATCCTCCGCAGCCGGGCGAATCAATCGCCGCGCTCGATCGCGAGCGCGCACAAAAGGAAATCCACGAATGATAACCGCCGGCACTTGCGCGGCTTTACCCATTGCTAACCCTGAGGCAGCAGCCAGTTCATCGGCGGTGGCCAGCACCGTCGCCTGCAAGCGATGCCCATAAGCGTCCCGTGTCCCGCGAAGATCCCGCAACACTTCCAATCCCGCTGCGCCAATGGCAACGTTCGTAAGACCCAGACGCCAGGGCCGCCCGAACGTATCGCTAATTATAGCTGCTATCCGCGCTCCCAGGCGTTTTTGAATGCCTCTGACAAAGCGCTGCGCCGAAGCATCTGGGTCCCGCGGCAAACAGGCCGCCCAATCCGTCCCTCGAATATTTGACCGGTCCACCCCGGCATTTGCGCATATCCAGCCATGCCGTGTCTCCACGATCAAAACACGCTCATTCATCCGCACGATTCGCCGTGTCTCACTCAAGACGAGTTCGATAAATCGAGGATCCTCATGCATGAATTGGGCCCAGGCGCGCGAGCCGGCAGAGGGTTTCACGCTGCTTAAGCGGACCAGACGACCCTCAGATTTGGATACTATTTTTTGAGCTAAGACGATTACGTCTCCGCTGCGAATTTCAAGGAATTCCCGAGCCGCCGCCTGGGCCACCAAGTGGGCGAGATTATCCCCTGGCCGCACCTCCGGCACCGTGCGCAAAGCAAGGATTTCAATACGTGGAACCGTGCGCGCAGATTCCGAATCCCTCGTGCGATGAAGCCTGGCCGATTTTCGTCTAATACGCTGCACAACTCTCCACTTTCATCGCATCTGAGCGCGCCGAAACGGACGAATCCTCTTTGCTGTGATCGCGTCCAATTCTATGCGAACCCTATCGGCTATACACTCATCTTTTCCAATCTTTACAGCAAACGATCGCAATGCTGCTAGCATCTAAATTGGCATCTATGCGGGAACCTCATACTCTCCGGCAATCGGAATCCTTGTTAGAGTCGCAAGCTACTCCACCAATTGGTCAACCCTGTCCCAAAACTGTCCCCTGGAACAGGCGCTTTGCTGATGGCGTACCGCTACACTTTGTCGTGGAGAATTCGCGTCTCAACGGGAGAGTGACCATGCTGCGATTTTCAAAATGGCTGATTATTCTAGGGATAGGTTTGCTCACCAGCGCTTCCTCGCGCGCCCAGAATTGGAGACCCATCGGTCCCGCAGGCGGCGATGTTATTTCTCTGGCTGCCGATCCGCACGAGTTGGATAAACTGTATTTGGGCACCCAAGACGGTCACGTCTTCGGTTCTCGCGATAAGGGCGCCCACTGGCGCCTTCTTGGACGCATTGGCACTGGCCAGGATGATGTGATTACGGCGATCATCGTTGACCCTCGCGAGTCGCAAAATATTTACGCCAGCTCCTGGGCCCTCAATAACGATGGCGGCGGAGTTTATCGCAGCAAAGATGCAGGCCAAACCTGGAAACTGCTTGGATTGGGCCACGAGACGGTGCGGGCGCTTGCACAGGCTCCATCGAATCCCGACATTCTTATCGCAGGAGCGGTTAGTGGAGTTTACCGCTCGAATGACGCAGGCAAGAGCTGGGAAAAGATCTCGCCTTCCAATCATGCCGATTTGAAAAATTTCGATTCCATCGCCATTGACCCGCGCAATCCGGAAACCATTTACGCCGGCACGTACCACCTTCCGTGGAAAACCACAAACGGGGGGCGCGATTGGTTCCCCATCTCCAAAGGCATGATTGACGATTCTGACGTAATGAGCCTGGTAATCAATCCGTCTAACCCTGATAACGTCTTCGGCACCGCGTGCTCGGGGATTTATCACAGCACAAACGCTGCTGCCAATTGGACGAAATATAAAGGCATTCCCTTCGTCTTTCGACGCACCCAATTAATCCGTCAGGATTTGAAGAGCCCCACGACTCTCTATGCCGGAACAACCAGCGGCCTGTGGAAAACTACCGATGATGGTGCCACATGGACGCGCATGACGCCGCTCGACTGGGTCGTTAACGCTTTGGTTATAGATCCGCGTGATTCCAATCACCTGATGATGGGCACCGAGCGTTTCGGCGTGCAAACCAGCGAAGACGGCGGGAAAACGTTCCGCGCTTCCAATGACGGCTTCAATCACGAACACATTCTTGACGTTGCCGTTGATAGCTCTAATCCGGAGCGCGCGCTCGTGGTATTGACCCACGATGTTCAACCCTTCCTGGTCACGCGTGACGGCGGTTCTACCTGGGCTACGTTAGGGCCGGGTCTCAAGCGCATTGAAATGCGCCGAGCTTACGCCACACCCAATGGCTGGTGGGCAACTCTCAACAAGGGCGGGCTGATGCGTTATGACGACTCGTTAGGGAAATGGGTATCTACCGGCAATCTGGTGGCATCCACGCCCACGCCTGCCGCGCCGAAAAAGTCTCTTAAAGGCAAGCGTGTACAGCCGAGAGCTTCTTTGTCCGCGAAAACGGTGAAACCTCTACAACTTGTCGTCAACGATCTCGCATTCGGCGGAAACCAATGGGTGGCGGCGACAAATGCGGGTTTATATGTTTCGCGGGATAGGGGCGCCACGTGGTCTATCGCTTCCTCCGACGGCCAGGTGAAGGAATCCGTGCAATCGGTGCTGGCCAGCGACGACGGTAGCGTCTGGGCCGTGTCCAGAAACAACCTCCTTTATTCTTCGGATGCAGGATCGTCATGGAACTCTCGCCCCCTGCCTTTTTCAGGCGCTGGAAATTTGCGCCTGCACCGCACTGACGATTCCACGCTCGTAGCCACCACAAACCTTGGCTTGTATCTCTCTCGCGACGCTGGTCAAACCTGGCAACGTTCCTCACTCACCGAACTGCAGACCCAGGACGTTGCTGGCGCAGGCGATGCCATGCTGCTTTCATTGCAGCGGCGAGGCCTGTTTATTTCCCGCGATCATGCCAAGTCCTGGAAAAGGATTGAGCATCCGCTTGCAGAAGGCTACTTCCCCGTGTTGACGTCCCTGCGTGCCAAGCCCATAATTTTCGCGGCCTCGGCTACTGAGGGACTGTACGCTTTGGAATTGGAAAACCGTTCCGCCGGTGGCGCGACGTCCAATTCGTCGTCTACTCTTCCGCGTCAGCATAAATAAACGGAAGCACAATTAAAGTAATGCAAAGGCTGGAACGGACCTCGCAGGTAGTCAGGGCGAGGTCCGTTCCACTTTGAAAAACAAAACAGACCTCATCCCACAAAAAGAACCTCCGATTTATTTATCTTCGTTTTCGCGTTCCTGTTCGTTGTGGCGAGGAGCGTGAAGCTGTCCACGAATTTCACCGGCGGGAAATCGGGCCGTGTGCATGTTAGCGTACGCGTCGCCCTCGCGGATGGCAGCAATGAGAGCATTGAACTCGTGCAATTTGACTCCCGCGTCGTTTGGCCCGGGCGCATCCAGCTTAAGGATGTCCTGCGCGGTTGTTGTTCCCGTGATCTCACCTGAAGTGGCCTGCGGGCAGGCGGGCTTAGGCGGAACATCAGGATTGCCGTTTGGGCCCCCGCACAGAAATGTCATAACGGGTCCATTGACTCCAGCCATGGCAAAGTGGAGATGCGCAAATAGAGGAGGTCCCGTAAGTCCATCCCACTTGAACCGCCAAGTTAACTGGTCGCTCGCGTCGTTCAATTCAGCGAAAAAGATTCCCGTAGCGCCCGTTGCTTTTGGGCCGACTTCGCGGAACGTACTGAGTCGCGCGCGGAATACATTCGATTCGTCGTCATTTTGAGCTCGTACCGTCAGGCCCGCGTTGCTAGCCACCGCAAGCACCAACAAGACTGCTAGCGTAAGTCTGAATCCAAGACTCCTCATATTTCCTCCTAGTGTGATCATTTCTTGGCGAATTCTTGCGAATTCCCGGGCTGAGTCGCTTAGTATCCCAGTGTCCCATGTCAATGTTCTCAGGAAAGTTCAGCGGCTCCGCCGGATGGGGGACGCGTCGGCAGATGGTGGAAGATACTCCCATCGATCCCGGTTTTCAAGTAAAGGATTGTCACCATCTTGTCTCCAGTTCCTAATTGGGAAACGGATTTTTGGCCGTGCAAACAGGCCTCTAAACCGCCCCAATGCCAAAAGTTTCATTAGACTCCGGAGCCCCGATATGGTACCCTGCAATTGCGTTTGTTGCTCTTGTAAAACCTTTAGATTCGAAGAAGGAGCTGCAGTCAAACTTGCGGCCCCTTTTGCAATGCTGGGGGCGTTCGAGCGGCACCAAATAGCTTAAATAGAAAAGAGAAAAGAAGTGAAAGAACAAGGAACAGTCAAGTGGTTCAATGCCAGCAAGGGATTCGGGTTCATTCAGCGCCAGTCCGGCGAAGATGTTTTCGTACATTTCTCCGCCATCCAGGCGGAGGGGTACAAATCGCTGAACGAAGGCCAGGCGGTTGAATTCGAGGTCACCAAAGGCCCTAAGGGCCTGCAGGCGTCGAACGTACAGCCTCTCTAGTCCCCAGGGGGCGGGTCCGGCAAGTCCGGGCTCGCCCCATTTTTTTGTCGTTTTATGATGCGAGCGTCCAAGGAGGGTTCTTGAAAGGAATATCCGAAGGTCAATATATCAAGCACTTCCAGTACGGGCTGGGCGTTATCACGGAAACTGACTCCGAGCGTACCTCGATCGATTTCGACGTGCACGGAATGAAGAAATTCGTTACCAGCCTCATGGTCATCGAGCCTGCCGAAGGCATCCCCCCGAAGCGCAAGCGCGTTAGCCGCCATAAGAAGGCTGCCGTAGCAGCGAAGCCCACTGCCGAGATTGCCGCCGCTGCTGCGAACGGTGGGAAATGAGCGGCGAGGCAATCGTTCAGTATGTCGGCTTTGTCTGCCGGCCGCAGGTACGTGAATATACTTTCAGCGTGCGCGAAGTTTCCCAGGAGCCTCGCGAATATACGGTTACGATTCCCAATCACGCTTTTGATTCGCACCGCGTTCGCTTTCAAGATGCTCCGGACATCTGCTCGCTTAAGCTTCGCCGCGAGCTTGCGGCCAGTGGCAATCACCCGGAATTAAGCCACTATAATATGAGTGACGTGGAGCTGGAGGAGTATCGAACGGCACACGCTCCCCGTAATCCGACCCGCAACTCCCGTCCCTCCTGAAGATCTGGAACTTCTTAAAATTAGCAATCTTGGAGGAAGGCACTATTGCTTTGATGTACTGCTGCGCTCGCTCCGGGTGTAGGATTTTGCCAGCCGTCCGGAGCCAACGCACGGCGCCAAATTTTTCTACGCTTATTACACGTAAATCATGAACAGCGTATCGATGTTGAGAAATTGTTTTAGCGAAGCGGACTACCGCATCCATGATCTCCGCGCGGTGATGACTCCGGCTCTCGCCATCTATCCGACGATCGTTCGCGCGAACATCGACTTCACCCTGCAATTGCTGGGTGGCGACCCGTCGCGCTGGCGCCCGCACGTGAAGACGGCCAAGCTGGAATCGGTCATGCGCATCCTTGTGGAGCGCGGTGTAACGCAATTCAAGTGCGCCACGACGCTGGAACTTGTGACTGCGTGCCACGCGGGCGCGAGTGACATTTTAATCGCATATCCGATGGCTGGCGCCAACGCGATGCGTGCACAACAAATCGCCGCCGATAATCCGCACGTACAAGTTTCCGCACTCGTGGAAACCAGCACTCAGATCGAACCTTGGATAGCCACCCGCGTCAGTTTGTTCGTGGACATCAATCCCGGTATGGATCGCACCGGAATCGAACAATCGCATTTCGACGAAATACTTTCCGTGGTGAATGCGATTCGCGCCGCGGGCCTACGGTTCGCAGGGCTGCACTACTATGACGGGCATTTACACTCACCGGATTTGCAGCAACGAATCGCTGAAGCTCACCGCGGCTATGACCGTCTTCTCGAAATCGTGACACGGCTGGCCAATTCCGGCATAGCAGTTCCCGAAGTGATTACCGCGGGAACGCCCGCCTTCCCTGCAACTGTTTCTTACTCCGGCTTCAGGAGCGCGTCGTTCGTGCACCGCGCTTCGCCGGGAACAGTCGTCTATAGCGATGCGTCGAGTGCCGCTGAGCTGCCGCCAGATTACCGCTATCGACCCGCCGCAATCGTCGTATCGCGCGTGGTTAGCCACCCGCGCCCTGGCATGATCACTTGCGATGCCGGCCACAAAACCCTATCCGTTGACGCAGGGGTTCCCAATTGCGTTGTACTCGGCTATCCCAACTTCGAGTGTCGCCGCCCCAGCGAAGAGCATTTGCCGATTGCGGTCCCCACCGGGTTTCCGGCGCCTGCGATTGGCAACTTTTTGTATCTGGTGCCCAGGCACGTGTGCCCCACAGTAAATAATTTCGATCACGCCTTGTTCGTGTGCGATGGCCATATTGAAAGTGTTGAAACTGTCTCCGCGCGTGGCCGCGAAACTCCTTTCGTTCGCACATCCGCCGCGCAAGCGTTAACTCCACCGTGATGCGCGGCTGAAACTCGCAAAATGCATCTACGTCGTTCCCTTCCGTTTCCGCCAGTAGCGCGCCAACCCGTGCCACGCTTCATCCACTCCTGCGCCTTGCCTATAGCGTTGTAACTCTTCGCCGGGAAGATGACGCCCGAGCTCCATGGTGATATCCCGCGCAAATAACGAAGCGCGTTCCTGATCGGTTTCGCCCTTGCGTAGCGTCTCTTCTGACCATTGCGCCCAATCGCGCAACCGCTTGCGCAACCCTTCGAGATGTTCGCTCACTGTGCCAAACGCGCCAAAATGCGTAAGAAAAATCTGTTCCGGCTTGTGGGCAGCAATTGTATTGATGCTCTCATTCCAGGCTTCCACATCAATATCCGGCGGCGGCGTCAGCGGGGACGCGACCAACGTTCCAGGATACCGTAGCCCCGCGGTATCACCCGTAAATGCCATCCCGTTGGTCTGATCGAAATATGTTACGTGATGCGACGCATGTCCGGGCGTGTACGCCACTTCGAGCGAGCGGCCTGCGATCTTTATCGTCTCTTCCCCCTGCAGAGCGATCACATTTTCCTCCGGAACGCCGAGGAATTCGCCCCACAGCCGCTCCATTTCATCGCCGTATAAACGCCGGGCACTATCGAGCAAACGGGCGGGATGCACCATATGCGCAGCCCCCAGCTCGTGAACATAGACGCGCAATCGCGGGTTTTCGCGAACGAGCGTTCCCGTAACACCTGCGTGATCCAGATGGATATGCGTCAGAAGAATGGCATTCAAGTCCGCTATTGCGATTCCCCGCTCTTGAAGTTTGCGTCGGAGCGTTCCCAGCGCCGAGGTCGGACCGGGATCCACTAGTGTCAATTCGTTCGCACCCTGCAAGAGGCAGGATGCAACTACGCCTTGCCGTCCCAGGTGTTCCACATCTATCAAAGTCGCTTTTGGTGAGAGAGTGTCCATCGGCCCATCTTGTATGCATTTGCTAAACTTGTCGAGTCTTGAGTACGGATTTAGACGCTGAGCTTTAAAAGGCGCGGCCACATCAGCGGCTCTGTTAGGCAATTGGATACTCTAAGAAACGACCCTGTCCTTTGGTACCGTCTCCCGGCTCCTGCCACGCATAAGTAACTGCCCGTAAACCACTGACATCACTTTCTTTAGCCGGAAAAATCGCCCAACTGACCTGCCGTACTATTGGCGTTTCCCGTGCCCAAATCTAATTTCGAATCGCACCGGCGCGGAGAGGCGACACTCATGGGCGATCAGCAAGCTACCACCTCACAACCAGTATGTTCGGTTGCGGCAAGTAAACCGAATTCTCGAACTCGTCGATTTCGTGCCGCCACACTCGTGCCCGTTCTTGCCGCCGTCCCTCTTCTTGGCGCCCTTCACTTCGCGCGCATGAAAGGTCCGTGGGTGAATTGGGAGAACTTGGCTCCCGTTAACGGTGCGCCCATCTCGTCGTCACCGAATCCAATTTCATCTTCGGCGCCTGAGCCCAAGAAGAGTGCACTTGAGGTGGACTTTCCACAGCTTGCGCAACTCCTTCCGCAGCAACAGGCTGAGCTTTTGCTTGAGCGCGCCATCAATCATAGTGACGCCGCAGTTGAGGTGATTCGTCGCCGGGTTGATAGCTGGCGGGGGCACTTGCACAATACCGGCCGGCTCTTTGACTTGGTAATTGACGGTCTGAATACCGACGATCTTCGTGTACGAATTGTCGCCGTCGAAATCGATCTCGCGGCCAACAATCTCAGCAAGTCACGGCAAAGCGTTTCGCTTCTAGTGCAGCGCCTCCAAGATGAACCCGAACGCCGAGCTTTCGCGCTGTGGCGGCTTGGCGCGCTCGGTAATCGCGGCGTCCAACCCGAAACCGTTTTGAGCCACCTATTGCACTTTCAGCATGACCGGGACGAACAAACCCGCTACTGGATGGTTGAGGGGTTAGCGATGCTGGGAACCGATGCAACCATCGATCCCCTTCTGGATATCCTCGCCCATGACCCCTCGGAACGCATCCGGGAACGCGCCGCGCATAATCTCGGCATATCGGGCATGCTCACGAAACAGCAGCGCCTGAGAGCCGTTCCTAATTTGCTTAATTTTGCAGACGATGACTCACTGGAGCCGGCGACACGCTCCTACATTTTTCAAGCCCTCCGCGACATTAGCGGGCAGTCTTGGGGCGATGACGCTGCCGCCTGGCGTAACTGGTGGGTACATCATGACAGTCCATCGAAACACTCGCGTCGCACCGGAATTCTTCAAACCAACGCGTCGTCACCGCGCGTGATCTCCCTGTTCGGAGTATAGAATTGGGTGGGTGGAAGCGGACTCGCGCATTTTTCTGAGGAAGATTGAGCGTTGCGCCGAAATGGTTTCCTCGAGTCACTTCGAGTTCTTGGACATAGGGTTACTGATTCGCGCCAACGAAACCAGCACTTCACTCCTTTGAACGTTTTCAAACTACCATTGCTTTGCATGGATTGATCGTTCCTGAAACCTAGGATAGGACCTCCATAGCCCCGGTTGTTCCCCCCTTCTTTGAGGCCATAGAAAACAGCGCAGCGCGGAATATTGTTGCTACAGAGTTCGCGTTTCTCGCCATCGCGAGCCCTGAAAATTTAAAGCTCAAAGGTATTTTAAATGTTTTCCAATAAGCCAAAGGGTGTGAAGGAATCGAACTATGTTAGCCATGGAACCTTGCTCCCTGACTTCCGGCGAATTGAGCGGCGGGAATGGTGGCTTTGGTCGACGGTTGTCGTTGTTACGCTTCTTTTAACTTTAGCGATCGCTTCGTTCATTCTTCCCGCCCTGAATCATGACGATGCGTTTTCTCAGATTCATTTGCCGCAAGCTGTGCGTGGATTGCTGGGGCTCGTTCTGCTGTTCGATATTTATACGGTGTATCAACAATTACAGATTCACCGCATTCGCCGGCAATTGGCGGCGCGCGAGGGAGTGTTTCGCCTAATCAGCGAGAATGCCGCCGATATGATTGCCGTGGTCGGCATCGATGGCCGGCGGATTTATAACAGCCTCTCTTACCAAAAGGTTTTGGGTTATTCCCCGGAGGAATTGCAAGGCTCGTCCGCCTTCGAACAAGTGCATCCGGACGATCGCGAGCGTGTGAAGCAGGCAGGCGTAGAAGCGCTGAAGACGGGCATCGGTCAGACTCTGGAATATCGCGTACGCCACAAAGATCAGACGTGGCGCGTACTCGAGTCGACTGCGAGCGTGATTGAAAATTTAAACGGCTCGCCTGAGAAACTTGTCATCGTCAATCGCGATGTCACCAAGCGCAAGCAGGCCGAAGAAGCTTTGCGTCAATCGGAATCGAGCTTCGGGGCGCTCTTTATGGGCGCGCCATACGGTATATACCG